>Ga0114129_10000211_pt1 | contig 64797 bp, 57 predicted proteins | sample RhiMetdeltSRZDD1_FD_80071 | JGI IMG/M metagenome (GOLD analysis project Ga0114129, IMG submission 80071) | Populus rhizosphere microbial communities from Tennessee, USA - Rhizosphere MetaG P. deltoides SRZDD1 (version 2) (version 2) | ecosystem: Host-associated > Plants > Roots > Rhizosphere >...
CATGACGAATACGCGCGGCGGCTCGCCGCCGTGCGCGCGAAGATGCGCGAGCGGAGCGCCGAGGTCGTGCTCGTCGACGAGGCCGAGCATCTCGCGTACCTCACGGGCTTCGATCGCTCGGCCACGCGCTACCAGGCGTGTGCGATTCCCCTCGAGGACGAGCCGGTGATGTTCCTCCGCACACTCGACGAGCCGAGCTTCGTCGAGCGCTCCTGGCTCACCGAGCGCATTACCATCGCCGACTGGGAAGATCCGGTCGCCGTGATCGCGCGCGAGCTGGGTCGGCGCGGATGGGCCAATCGCTGCATCGGGCTCGAGCTGGACTCCAACTACCTCACGGTGCGTCGCTGGCAGTCATTGACGGCGGCGTTGCCGTCGGCATCGTTCGTGGATTTCGGGGAGGTCCTGCGCGAGCTCCGCCTCCGCAAATCGGCGGAGGAGATCGCGTTGCTGCGGCGGGCGGCAGGCATCGCGGACCGTGCGATGGTCGCCGCCGTGGCCGCGGCCGGGGAGGGGCGCAACGAGCGCGAGGCCGCCGCCGCGGCGAGCCGGACATTCCTCGAGCTCGGCGCCGACACGCCGCGCGTCGGCGTGATCACCTCCGGCCGCCGCGCCGCATCGCTCCACGGTGGCCTCGGCAGCCATCGCCTCGAGCGCGGCGATCTGCTGCACATGGAGCTCGTCCCGCAGGTGCATGGCTATAGCGCGCGCATCATGCGGCCGACCGTCATCGGCACGCCGTCCGCGGCGCAGACCGATGCGGCGCACGTCCTGGTCGGGCTGCAGGACCGTCAGCTCGCTGCGATGAAGCCGGGCATCGTGGCCGCCGACGTCGATCGCGTCGTCCGCGATGGCGTGGTCGCCGCGAAGCTCAGGGACCGTTACGACAACGCGACCGGCTACACGCTCGGCTACTACGCCCCGTGGTCGCCGCGGACGAGTGACTTCACGCGCCTGTTTGTCCCGACCGCGACGTGGGTGCTGGAGCCGGGGATGGTGTTCCATATGTACGTCAGCGCAACGGGGATGGCGTTCAGCGAAACCGTACTTGTGACGGACGCCGGCGCCGAGCGCCTTACGGGGATGGAGCGGGTCCTGTTCGTGCGCTGAGGCGGCGTCGGCGCGAGAAGTAGTCGACTAGTCCTCGCGATACCAGCTCGCGATGTTCCACACGTCCAGGTCGTAGGGGTTCGTCTCCACACCGCGCAGCCGCGACGTGATGGCGGCCGCCTTGGCTCGCTGTGCGATGGGAATCACCACGCCGTTCTCGATCACGATGTCGTTCATCCGGATGAACATGGCGGCGCGCTTCATCGGGTCCATCTCGGTCTCGGCCGCCCGGAACAGCCGGTCGTACTCGTCGTTGCGAAAGCGAAAGACGTTGAACTTCTGCCACTTGTTCTCCTTCTGCGGGATCTCCCACGACGTGAACACGCGCATGAGGCGCTCGGGGTCGGGCGGGCCCATGACGTAGATCTGCATCTGCAGGTCGGCGTAGAAGTGGGTATAGGTGTCCGGGTTGGAGGGATCGGAGCCGTAGAACGACGACGACACCACCGACTTCAGCTCGACCTCGAAGCCGGCCTTGGTCGCCGCTTGCTTGACGATCGCCTGGATCTTCTGCGACGGTCCGTTCGTCACCGTCTGGAACAACACCTTCAGGCGCTTGCCATCCTTCACGCGCACGCCGTCCGCCCCCCGCTTCCAGCCGCCGGCGTCGAGGAGCTGGTTGGCCTTGTCGGGGTCGTACTGCCACCGGATGTTCTTCGAGCGGAAACGCTCTGGCGCGGTGACGAAGACGCCGGTCGCCCTCCCCGTGCGCGCGTAGATCTGCTCCTGGATACTCGCGCGATCCACCAGCAGCGCCAGCGCGCCGCGCACCGCCGGATCGGTCAGGAACGGGTGCGTGGTCTTGATGCTGGAGCGCTCGCCGTCGACCTCCGTCCACGGATCGGACTGGTTCAGCGCGATGTGCAGGATCCGGCCGCCATAGCCGACGGATACGCGGCCTTTGCCGCCCGTGCTCTCGAGCCGCTGCAGGACATCGTCGTCGACGCCGGAGACCTCGCCCGCGAAATCGTACTCGCCGGTCTGCAGCACGGCCCGCGCCGCCGACACCGCATCGCCGCCGCCCTTGAGCTCGACGGTGTCGAAGAACGGCCGGTTGGCGACATGGTAGTGAGGATTGAGCTCGGCCTTCAGCGTGTCACCGGGCCGGAAGTCCACGAAGCGATAGGGGCCTGTTCCCACCGGCTTGTTGTTGTTGGGGGCCTCCCGCGATTTCGATCCCTTGTACGATTCGAAGACGTGCCTGGGAAGCAACAGGCCCGTGATGATCCAGTATGGTGTCGGCTGGGTGAACGTCACCTTCACGGTGTGAGGATCGATTGCCTCGACCCGCCGGACATTGCGGAACACGCCAACCTGCGGCGACGCCGTCGCGGGATCGGCGGCGTACTCCCAGTTGAAGACGACGTCGGCGGCGGTGAACGGGTGGCCGTCGTGCCATTGCACGTCGCGCTTGAGGCGCCAGGTGACTACCGTGCCGTCGCGGGAGACGCCCCCGTTCTGCACGCTGGGGACTTCGCGCGCGAGCGCCGGTGACATGTTGCCTTCGAGGTCGAACCACACGAGCGGCTCGTAGAACAACGCGCTCGCGTTCCAGTCCTTGATCCCGAGCGCGAGCGACGGATTGAGCGAGGTCGGCGCGTCCCACCAGAGGATCTTCAGCGGTCCGCCACCGCCGCGCTTCGTCGGCATGAACGCGGCCGGCTGCGCCCGCGCCACACCGGTGCTCGCCAGCAGTTGCGTCGCGAGCGGCACGGTCAGCCCCGCGCCGGCCATCGTCCGCACGAACGCCCGGCGAGACAGACGCCCACGCGTGGCGTCTCCCAGCAGCTGTCGAATGTCGCGCTCGGTCATCATGGTCCTCCGGCAGTGCCCCTCATCCACCCCGGAGCGCCTCTGCCTGTCGTCGCCAACTTACCGCGCTTCGATGTACTCGCGCAGGTAGCGATTCTCGTACTCGGCCGCGTCGAGCCGCGCCTTGACGAGATCGCCGATCGAGATCATGCCCGCCACGCGACCGTCATCCATGACGGGCAGGTGACGTACGCGGTTCTTGGTGACGATCCCCATCGCGTAGTCGATGTCGTCGTCAGGGACGCAGATGACGAGGTCCCTCGTCATCACGTCGCCGATCCGGATGGTCCCAAGCGCGCTACTGCGGTCGCGGCAGATGCGCAGGACGTCGCGCTCGCTGATGATGCCGGCAACGGCACCACCCGCGTCGCGCACGAGGAGCGCCCCGATGCCATGCTCGACGAGCAGCACCACGGCGTCGAGGATGGTGCGGTCGGGCTCGATCGTGTGGACGTGCTCACCCTTGATGGTGAGGATCTCGCGGATCTTCATGGAGCACCTCCCCGGTGATGTGCGCTCACGGCCGTCCCGCCTCGTGGAGCTCGACGCGGCTGGCCAGCTCTGCGATCTTCCGGTCGGTGATGTCGATGATGATGCCCTCCAGGTACGTCGAGGGCCCGTCGGCGACCTCGCGCAGGTGCACTAACCCCCAGAGCGGGATCCCATCGGCCCGCCGGAGCTGGAGCTCCTCGTTGGTCATCACCGCGCCGGGCCGCAAGAGCCGCAGCAAGCGCTCGCGGTCCGTCGCGTCCAGGTAGAACTCCTTGGCGTTGCAGCCGAGCACCTCTTCGCGCGACCGGTAGCCCAGGAGGCGCACGAAGGCGGCATTGCACTCCAGCACCCGCCCGTCGCGGCGGGACCGGAACATGCCGGCGAGGTTGCGATCGAAGAGTGCGCGGAGCGACTCCTCGGAGCGACGCCGCTCGGCCAGCGCCGCCTCCAGGCCGGTGGATCGGTCCCGTTCGCGACGCACGATCTCGTCGGACGCGCACTCCGCCCGGCGCTTCAGAGTTCCGATCATCACCACGATGGCGGGCAAGCTCACCGCCCAGATGACGAGTCGTCGCAGGTTGTCGCCGGCGTAGGCGAGGCCCGGCCCGGGCTCGTCGAGGAAATATGCGAGATAGAACCAGCTCACCGCGGCACTGATCAACCCCGCCCGGAGCCCACCGCTAAATGTGGAGAACACCGTGGTCAGCACGAGAATCGCGGCCGGGTTGGGGACGCGCAACGCGGTCCCTGACACGAGCTCCAGGATGGCTGCCGCGCAGACGGTCAGTAGCGCGCCTCCGAAGCGTAGCCAGAGCCTCCGCACGATCCGACGAGCGTGGTGGCGACCGTCGCGCATGCCACCCTCCCGATTGGAAACGTGGCGGAGTGTAGGCGCCGGCTGACGATCGAGTCAAGGAGCGTGCTTACCCCTTGCTACGGCGTCGACGGCGGCGGCACTCGGCGCTTGCTCGCCTGCTCGAAGGAATAGCCCAGTTCCAGAAGCCGCGGCTCGCTGCACGCCGTGCCGGTGAAGCTGACGCCGAAAGGCGTCGGCCGCGCCTGGAAGGCGTCCGGGAAGGCGGGTGTCTGGACGTGTGCGATCAAGCCGAACGGCACTATCACTGTGGGGTAGCCGGGGCGCGCTGCGATGTCTGCTCCGGTCCCACCGGGAAAGAGTAGCGCGTCGAGTTGGTGCTCCTTCAGGGCCGCGTCGATGCCATTGGTGCCGCCGAGCGCGATGTCCTTTGCGCGATCGGCTTCGTAGCGCGCGCGATCGGCCTCGAGGTCGATCTCGTCGGAGATGTCGAGCCGAGACTGACCGTACTTGAGCGTCCCGCGCGCGGGATGCGCCAGATTGAACTCTCGCAGCTCGGTCAGGGTTTTCACCGGCGCACCAGGGCCCAGCGTTCGCAGCCACGCGTTGAAGTCGCGCTTCATTCCGTACTTCAACACGACGGTGCACATATCGTCCGATCCTTTGGCCTGCGGTGCTCCCGCGCAAATCGGAAACCTCAGATAGTTGTTGGCGGGATCGGGATCGGCAACGCTTGGAATATTGACCGGGTCCACGATGATCGCGCCTTCGGCTCGCAGTATCTCGATCGCATCCGCCATGGCCGCCGCCTGACCTTCGTTGAGCCCGCCGCGGGGTGTGGTCTCGCCGGGTGGTGTGGCCTTGTCGTAAAAGAACGCCCGCGGAATTCCGACGCGCGCGCCTTTTAGCCCGTCCCGCTTGAGGTAGGCGGTGTAGTCACGTTTGGTCGGTGGCCGACATTTCCGGGTGGCGGGATCGTAGGGATCAGGCACGGCCCCCTCGAGGGCGCCGAGCAGGATCGCGGCGTCTGTCACCGTCCGCGCCATCGGGCCCGCCGTGTCCTGATCCGCCACGATCGGGATGATGCCGTAGCGACTGATCCGGCCGACGGTCGGCTTGATCGCGGCCAGCCCGGTCTGATTCGCCGGGCTCAGGATTGATCCTGATGTCTCCGTGCCCACATTCGCCGCCCAGAAGCTGGCCGTCGTCCCGATCCCGGAGCTCGAACCGCCGGTGGCGAGGGCGGGACGTCCGTCGTTCGTGTCGCCCCGAGGATCGCGCCGTGGGTCGTACGGATTGAGCCCGAAACCGGCGAGACCGCTGTAGTTCGCCGGCATCGGCGTCGGCGCACCGCCGACCCAATTCGCGAGCTCCGTCATCACCGTCTTCGCGATGATGATGGCGCCGGCCTCCCTGAGCAGCCGCGTGATGGTCGCCTCGTAGGGAGGCCGGTAGCCATCAAACGCGATCGCGCCGCCGGTCGTCGGCATGTCCATCGTGTGAATGTTGTCCTTCAGCGCGATCGGAATCCCGTGCAGCGGACCACGGATCTTGCCGTTCGTTCGCTCGCGGTCGAGCGCCTCCGCCTCCGCCAGGACCTTCGGGTTGACGGCGATGATCGCCTTCACCTGGTCTTCGTAGAGCGCGATCCGCGTCAAGTACTCGACGACGAGCTGACGCGAGGTGACGCGGCCGTCGGCCATCGCGTTCTGGAGCTCGGGAATACCGGCCTCCAGCACGTCGAATGGCTTCGCCGATGTTGGAGTCGCAATGGCTCGCGCGCAACCCGTGGACAGCAGCACGGCCAGCAGGAAGACGGGAATCGCTGCTCGTCTCATCGAGCGCCTCCGGAGGAACGGTTGTCGGCGAAGTATAACCGGCACGTTGGCCGGTCAACCGGTGCGGACGCGCTAGCGATCCCGTAAGCGCGGGTCCGAGAGATCCCGAAGCGCGTCGCCGAGCATGTTGAACGCGAGCACGACGATGCTGATGGCGAGGCCGGGGAAGACGGCGAGGTATGGCGCCGTTTCGAGGTTGCGCCGACCTTCCCCGCCCAGCATGCCGCCCCATGTCGGGGTCGGCGGGGGCGTGCCCAGACCCAGAAAGCTCAGCGCGGCCTCGATGACGATCGCGTTGCCGAGCCACACGGTCGCGATCACGAGGATCGGCGCGAAGACGTTCGGCAGGACGTGACGCAGGACGATTCGCCCGGCCGAGGCACCCGACGCATGCGCGGCATCGATGAAGGTCTGTTGCTTGATGGCGAGCACACTGCCCCGCACCACCCGCGAGGCGCCCGGAGCGATGACGAACGCGATGACCAGGATGATGTTGGTGAGGCTCTGACCGAGTACCGACATCACGGCCAGCGCGACGACGATGCCGGGGATCGCCATGACCGTATCGACGCCACGCTGAATGACATGGTCGAGCCGACCTTCCCAGTAGCCCGAGACGAGACCGAGCGTCGTGCCCAGGAGCGTGCCGATGATGACCGAGGCGAACCCGACGATCAGCGAGACGCGCGCGCCGTAGACGATGCGGCTCAGCACGTCGCGTCCCAGCGGATCGGTGCCCAGCAAGAACGTCGCGCTCGGCGCCTGCATGCGAATGGGAAGGCCGCGGTCGTCGAGGTTGAACGCGTACGGATCGCGCGGCGCGAGCACCGGCGCGAGCACGGCCACGGCGACGAGGCCGCACACGATCACCGCGCTCACCGCGCCGAGCGGCTTGCGCCGAACGAGGCGAGCGACCATCCTCCACGCGACGGCGCTGGTACGCATCGTCGGACGCGGCGGCACGCGCTGCGCGCGCGGCGCGATGCGCGGCGGCGCCTCAGCGGTAGCGGATTCGCGGATCAAGCCAGCTGTAGCTCAGATCGACGAGGAGGTTCATGGCCACGATCACCACCGCGAAGAACAGTACGGCGCCCTGGATCAGCGTGTAGTCACGCAGCATCACCGCGTCGAGTAGGAGGCTGCCCACGCCGGGCTGCAGGAAGATGAACTCGACGATCACCGTCCCCCCGAGCAGCACCGAGAACTGCTGGCCGATGATCGTCACCACCGGGATGAATGCGTTCTTCAATGCGTGCCGCACGATCACCGCGCGCTCGCGAGCGCCCTTTGCGCGCGCGGTCACGATGTAGTCCTGTCGCAGCACCTCCAGGAGCGACGATCGGGTCATCCGCATAGAGACCGCGGCGAGCCGGGCGCCGATGATCAGGGCCGGGATCAGCAGCTGGCTCAGGTTGCGGCCGGGGTCCTGCCAGATGGGCGCGAAGCCGATCGGCGGAATCCACTGAAACCAGATGGCGAGGAAGGTGATGGTCACGGTGGCGAGCCAGAAGTCGGGCAGGGAGAGGCCAAGGATGGCGATCAGCCGGCCCATATAGTCCGCCGCGGTGTCCTGACGCACGGCGGCCAGCACGCCGATGGGCAGCGCGATGAGCAGGGCGATGACCATCGACATCACCGCCAGATGCGACGTGAGGCTGATGCGCTTGACGAGCTCCTGCGTGACCGGCCGCCGGGTGATCAGCGAGCGGCCAAGATCACCCCGCACGACGCCACTCATCCACGTGCGGTACTGCTCCATGAACGGCCGGTCGAGCCCGAGCTCCTGTCGCGCGCGCGCCAGCATCTCCGGCGTTGGCGCCGCCGCGGCGTCCAGCTGCATGAGCACGGCGTCGCCGGGCAGGATGCGCACGAGCGAGAAGACGGCGAACGACACGAGCCAGAGAACGAGCAGCCCCTGTCCGATTCGCCGCGCGATGTAGCTTCGCATGAGACGACGGCGGCGCGCTGCCTACTGCGCGAACTTGTCGAACTTCCTGCTCGGCGCCTTGTCGGTCATCCAGGCCGTCTTCGCCTCGTACGAGCAGTAGCCCGGGAACCAGCAGTACGGGTTACCGCCGCCGTGCACGTACGCCTGGCTGATGCGGTAGTGGGGCGGCACGATCGTCGTGATGCGGTAGACGTTCGCCCGCAGATGGTCCCAGATCGCGCGCTGCAGGGCCGGACGCTTGTCGCCGGGATCTTGGCGCCATGTGGTCAGCAGATCGTCCAGCTTCGGATCGTTGATCCCCGCGCGGTTCACCGTGCGCGGGTAGGACGAGTGGTAGCGAAGGTACGTCCAGTCCATGAAGCTCGGTCCGGCACCGATCGGGCTGAAGGCCGCGATCGCCTGCGTGAACGGCTGGCTGCCGCCGGCCTTGTTGACCCACGTCGCGGTCTCGAGCTGCCTCAGCTTCACGCGCACGCCGACGTCGCCCCAGAAGCGCGCAACGAGCTGGACGAACTCGTTGAACGTCCAGCCCTGGAACTCGGCCCACTCGAGCTCGGTCTCGAAGCCGGACGGATAGCCCGCGGCCGCGAGCAGCTCTTTGGCCTTCTTGGGGTTGTACTGATAGTTGGGGCCGAGGTTGGCGTACGAGTAGTCCGCGCGCTTGGTGTAGCCGGCCAGCCCCCACGGGAACGGCCCGTACAGCGAGGCGTCGCCCCGATTGATCACCTCGGCGACGACATCGCGGTTGATCGCCATGGACAGCGCCTGGCGCACACGCACGTCGTTGAACGGTGGCTTGTCGAGAGCCATGCTCACGCCGTAGTCGCCCCAGCCGAACGACGGCACCCGGTACAGCTGCAGATCGGGCACCGTCTTCATCAGCGCGTAGAGCACGTCCAGTGTGGCCACGCGCATGAGGTCGACTTGCTTGCTGCGGAACAGCGCCGTGTCGGTGGCGGGATCCTTCGTGAAGAACAGCCGCACGGCGTCGACGTAGGGCAGCGAGCGGCCGTCCTTGTCCTTGAGGTAATAGTCGGGATTGCGCACGAGCAGCGCGCCCTCGCCCGGCACGAACTCCTTCAGCATGAAGGCCCCGGTCCCGATTGGATTCTCGGCCAGCCCGCCCGGCGCCTCGACCGCCTCGCGCGGCACGATCACCGGCGACAGCGAATCCACCACGTTGAGATAGAACTTCGGGTCGGGAATCGTCAGCTCGAACTTGACCGTGTACTTGTCGACGACCTGGATATTCTTCACGACCGCCGCCCGCGTGGCGTATTGCACTTTGTCTCGCAACAGCTCATACGAGTACTTCACGTCCTCCGCGGTCATCTCGCGCCCGTTCACCGGCGGCCGGTTGTGGAACCGGACGCCCTGACGCAGCTTGAAGATCCACGTGGAGGGGTTCACCATCTCCCAGCTCGTCGCGAGGGTCTTGCGGATCACCGGCGTGCGCTGTACGTCGGGGAAGTACCACGTCGCCTCCCACTCCGTCAGCGTGTCCCAGACGAGCGCGAGCTCGGGACGATAGCCGCCCGTCGGATCGAACGTGCGAACGGTCGCCGGAAAATGCAGGACGCCGCCATAGCGCGGCGCCGGCGGCACCGGCGGCTGCGCGGGATACCGGCTGTCCAGCTCCTTGATGAAGGCGGGCGCCGCGTACGCGAATGACGTCGCGTCCGGCGATTCGCCCCTCGGCGCCTTTTCTTGCGCGAGCGTGGAGCCGCTTGCCAGCGCGAGGACGAGGGTGACGACAGCGGGCACGATCGGCCGGGACCGAGGCGTCTTCATCGCTCTGATCCTCTCTGTTCTAGAAGCTCCTTGAGATGGCGATCGATCTGACCGGTGGCCTCGGGATCGGCGCCGAACAGCGCGAGATGGCCGTCGACGCTCCGAATCGGCCGCAACTCGCTGCCCGGAATCATCGCTTGTTCGGCCGCGCAGTCGGCCGGCGGGAAAAACATGTCTCTGTCGATCGGCATCACGAAGGTTTTCGCTCTGATGCGGCCAAGTGCCTCCTTCAGATTGCCGCCGGTCATCCGGCTGACGTCGCCCCGCTGCCACTTCCACGCCATGCACAGTAAGTTGTTGGGGTCCATCGGCGCGAAGTAGCCGCCCATGAAGTTGACGATGAAGTCGTCGAGCGACGAGAAGCCGAGCGCGGCCGGCCGCCCTTGCTGGTAGAACTCGGTGCTCCAGCCCATCACCGCCCACATCTTGGCGTGACGCGCGAGCCCGCGGTGCACATCGGACGACGCGGCGTAGAAGCCTCCATTCCAGGCCGGGTCGGACGTGATCGCGTCGCAGAGCGTTTCGGCGAACAGGAAGTCGTGCGTCGTGTTTTTCGCGGTGCCGGCGATCGGCGCCGCACGCTTCACCATCGCCGGATAGCGCACGGCCCATTCGTAGGTCTGTTGCGCCCCCATGGAGCCGCCGACGACAAGGGCCAAGCTGTCGATGCCGAACTTCTCGGTGACGAGTTTGTGCTGCGCGCGCACGTCGTCGCCGATTCGCACGCGTGGAAAGTTGACCATGCCGCCCGGAGCCGGCGTGTTGTGTGGAGAGGAGGACAGGCCGTTGCCGATCTGGTTGACGATGATGATGAAGTACTTCTCGGGATCCAGCGCCCGCCCTTTGCCGACGAAGACCTGCTCGATGATCTTGCTGGTGCCCGAGTACCACGTCGGAACGAGGATGGCGTTGCTCTTCGTCGCATTGAGCTTGCCGAAGGTCGCGACGGCCAACGTGCAGCCACGTATCGTGCCGCCTTCTTCCAGCCCGAATGTGCCGATGTCGTGAAGCTCGTAGGGCCCATGCACTTCCTGTGAGTAGTAGCCGTTGGTGATCATGGACTCTCCTCGGCGGGCGCTGTCCGCCTACGATCCGAGTGTGAAGCCCTCGTACCCCTTGGCCGCGACCTCGTTGCACTTCTGCCGGTAACCGCCGACGCCGGTGGGTCCGAGGTAGGGCATGAACACGCGCGGCTTGCCGGCGATGTTGGCCCCCATGTACCAGGAATTCGCCCCGGGCATCAGCGTGGTGTTGACGATCTCGGCGACGTGCGCGGTCCACTGCTGTTCCGCCTCGGTGGTCGCCTCGATGGTGGTGAGGTTGTGCCTGCGCAGATGATCGATGCACGCCGAGATCCACTCGACATGTTGTTCGATCGACACCGGCATGTTGGAGAGGACGGAGGGGCTCTGAGGGCCGGTGATCGTGAACAAGTTCGGAAAGCCGGCGATCGCGAGCCCGAGATACGTGCGCGGGCCATCCGCCCACTTCTCGGCCAATGACTGGCCGCCACGGCCGCGGATCCCCAGGTTCTTCAGCGGTCCGGTCAGCGCGTCGAAGCCGGTGGCGAAAACGATGATGTCGAGCTGATGCTCCTGGCCGCCGGCGCGGATGCCCGTCGGAGTGATCTCCTCGATCGGCGCGTCGCTCGCATCGACCAGCAGCACGTTGTCCTTGTTGAAGGTCTCATAGTAGTTCGTGTCGAGCGGCTGGCGCTTGGTGCCATACGCGTAGGTCTTCGGGATCAGCCTCTCGGCGACCACCGGATCCTTGACCGTCGAGCGGATCTTCCGTTTCAGGTAGTCCGCACAGACGTCGTTCGCTTCCTTCACGAAGAACATGTCCTGGTAGTTGGCGAGCCAGAAGCCGAAGCCGCCTGCATCCCAGTGCCGGTCGAACTCTCGCTCGCGCTCTTCGGGCGTTGTCTTGAGCACCGACTTCTCGATGAAGTAGAGCTCGAAGCCGAAGAACGAATTGCGGATCCGCTCGACGACGCCATCGTAATCGGCCTTGCGTGTCGCCACCACGTCGGGGTCGACCTTGCCGTTGCGGGCCGGCACGCAGTAGTTGGGTGTCCGCTGGAACACCGTCAGGTGCTTGGCCTGCTGCGCGATTTCGGGGATGGCCTGCACCGCCGTCGCCCCGGTGCCGACGACGCCGACCCGCTTGCCGGTGAAATCGACGCCGCCGTGCGGCCACTGGCTCGTGTGGTACCACTTGCTCTTGAACGACTCCAGGCCCTTGAATTTCGGCACATTGGTGGCCGAGAGCGCGCCGACCGCCGTGATGAAATACCGCGCCGAGACGGCGTCGCCACGGTCCGTGCGGATTCGCCAACGGCTCGTCTGCTCGTCGAACGTGGCTCCGATCACACGCGTGCCGAACGTGATATCGCGCCGTAAATCGTGGCGGTCCGCGACGTGGTTGAGATACTTCAGGATTTCGGGCTGCTCGGGGTAGCGCTCGGTCCACTCCCACTCCTGCAGCAGTTGCTTGTCGAAGGTGTAACAGTAGACATAGCTGTCCGAATCGCAGCGCGCGCCGGGATAGCGGTTCCAGTACCAGGTGCCGCCGACGCCGTCGGCGGCCTCGAAGACGCGTGTGGACAACCCGAGCCGATCGCGCAGACTGTGGAGCATGTACAGCCCCGAAAAGCCGGCGCCGACGATGACGGCGTCGAAATCCGTCGTCGAATCAGCGTGCGCGGCGCGAGATTCCTTCGTCGAGCTGCCTGGAGCGGCTGTATCCAAATTCATGACGACCTCGCTTCTTGTTAGGTGGTGTCTTCGATGAAGGAAGGACCTCCTGTTCCGCCGGGTTCAGCCGAGCTCGGCTGTCGGCCACCGACCGCGCGACCGTTCCACAAGGGCGAAGGGTTGTCAACTTCTTGGGTGAGATCTTCCGCTAGACAGCCCGCTGGCAGAGCACGTTGAGGATCGCCGGCCGGCCCTCGCGCACGGCCGCCAGGCCACGCTTCAGCGCCGCCGGCAGCTCGCCGGGATTCTCGACGCGCTCGCCATAGCCATCGACGGTCCTGGCCATCTCCTCGAAGCGAGGCGACGGCCGCAGCTCGCTGAGCGGGAAGCTGCCGCGCGTCTTGGCGGCGCCGGTGGGATGGACGGCGAGCGCTCCGAACTTCACCGCTTCCCATTGCTGGTTGTTGAAGACGACGGTGAGGATCGGCACGGCGTGCGCGCGCTGCACGAACAGGCACGAGAGCGGCTCGCCGAAGAAGTACGCGCCGTCACCGACGGTGGCGATCACCGTGGCGTCCGGGCGACCCAGCTTCACGCCGAGCGCGGCGCCGAGACCGAAGCCGAGCCCGCTCGAGTGCGGCGACGCGACATAGCTCCCCGGCCGCGTGAGGGCCGCGAAGCGCCGGTCCAGCGGATACTCGTTCACCACCACCGTGCTGTCGTCGACGATCTCGCCGATGCACCGGGACGCCCACGCAAATCCGATGGTGGAGGCGCTCGCCTGCCGGGCGACCGTCTGCTCCCACTCGGCGTGACGCCGGCGATGCTCCGCCGCTACGCGTTCGCGCCGGCGAGCGACAGCATCGCGGTCGGCATGACGGCGCACCGCCTCCGCGAGCAGCGGCAAGGCGACGCCCGGCGTCGCGACGATCGGAACGTCGCACGGATAGCTTCGCATCGGATAGCGCGAGAAGAACGGGTCGACGCCGAGATGGATGATCCGCGCGCTCGGCGCGGGCTTCTGCAAGTGCGGGTACCACGGCACGTCCGACTCGACGACGAGTATGGCATCGGCATCCGCGAGTGAGGGATTCGTGGTGCCGGATTGGTTGTAGCCGAGATGAAGCTCGTGACGATGCGACGCATTGAGGTAGATCGGATCGGCCTCGACGATGGCGATGCCTCCCGCCTCGGCCACCTCGACCACGCCCGCGACGGCCCGTGGATCGATGCCGGCGGCGGAAACCAGGATGAGCGGCGATTCGGCGCGAGCGAGGAGCCGTGCCGCCTCGTCGATGCGGCCCGGATCGGGAAAGCGCTCACTGCGCGATTCGCGCCGCGCCGGTGAGGTGATCGTCGTCTGCGCGGGGCGCGCCGCGAGGACCTCGCGCGGCAAGGTGAGGTACACCGGCCCGCGGGGCTCAGCCTGCATCAGCTCGAAGGCGCGATCGACCACGGCCTCCAGCTGCACCGGCGTTCGGAGCTCGTAGTCCCACTTGACGTATTCGCGCAGCATGGCTGCCTGATCGAAGCTCTCCTGCGCCCAGTGGATGTGCAGGTCGCGCGCGCCCGGCAGACCTTCCTCCGTGATCGGCGTCCGCCCGGCCGACATCAAGATCGGCACGTTCGCCCGCGAGGCCGTGATGATGGCGGTGGCCGCATTGCCGGTGCCGACGTTGACGTGGACCATCACCGCCGCCGGTCGCCCGCTCGCCACGTAATGGCCGTGCGCCATCGAGACGGCCACGAACTCGTGCGGGATCACCAGCGGACGAGGGGCCCGCCCGGCCTCGGAGGCAAAACGTGCGAAGGCGTCCACCAGCGACGCGAAATCGGTTCCGGCGTTGCCGAGGAAGATGTCGATGCCGCGGTCCTTCAGCAGCTCGAGATAGGCTTCGGCGGTCGTCTCGGGCTTCAGTGTGCGTGTGCTCATGCCGCGGAGTATCGCACGCGCGACGTGCGAAAAATGCCGGTACGATTTGCGCGGTGAATGGCCTGTTGATAGCCTATCGACGTCCCAGGGCTGGATGTTGACTCCATGCCGCGGATGACCCGGACCGAACTCATCGCGCGAGCCGCGGTGTGGCGCCGCCGCGCCCGCTCTCTGGAGTCGCAGCTGCGCCGTCGCGATCGAGCCGGCGAGGAGCTTCGGCAAAGTGAGTCGCGCTTGCGCTCGCTTTTCGAACATGCCGAGGATCTCATCATTGCCTGTCGGCTCGACGGGACGATCTTGAACGTCAATCGAGCGATCGAGAGGACGCTCGGATGGTCACGTGACGAGCTGATCGGGCAAAACATCTCGCTCATCGTCACACCGGCGTCGGTCGAGCTCGGGAACGAGCGCGTTCGCCGCGCGCTGGCCGGTGAGAAGCTCCCCAAAATCTTCGAGCTGGAGGCGATTCGCCGAGACGGCATCCTGGTGCCCGCCGAGGGATGGGCCCACTTCATCCGGGACGCCGCGGGCCGACCGATCCAGCATCTCGGCGTGTTCCGCGACATCACGGAGCGTCGACGTGCCGAGGAGGCCATTCGGGAGAGCGAGGCGCGGTATCGCAGCCTCTTCGACAACGCGAATGACTCCATCCTGACCTTCACGCTGGAGGGCGTGGTCACCAGCGTCAATCGCGCATACGAGCGCCTTACCAACTGGACACGCGACGAGTTGATCGGCCTGAACTGGGATGTGCTCATCGCGGCGGCTGATCGCGAGCGCATGGCGGACCGGACCCGGCGCGCGCTCGCCGGCGAGAAGCTGCCCTCGCAGTTCGAGGTCCGCACGCTGTGCAAGGATGGTCGCGTCGTACCGCTCGAGGGACGGACACGGATGCAGCGCGACCGCGACGGGCGGCCGACGGGGTTTCAAGGTATCTACCGCGACATCACGGAACGCAAGCGGGCCGAGGAAGCGTTGCGGGAGAGCGAGGAACGCTACCGGGCGATGTTTGCCGAGGCGCAGGAGCGCGGTCAAGTCCTCGATCGCCTCTATCGGGTGATGGCCTCGATGCAGGTGTCCTTGAATTCGCAAGACCGGCTTCGAGCGTTCGTGGAAGGCGTGCACGAAGTGCTGGGTTTCGACCGCTTTTACGTCGCGCTCGCTTCGCCGGACCTCGCGGCGTTCGAGGTCGTCGCCGCGGCGGGGGTGGAGATGTTCGAACGCCTCCCACTTTCGCCCGCCGCGGGTCCGCTGTACCACGCCTTTGCCACGCGGCAGCCGCTGGCCATCCTGAGCGACGAGGATCTGCGCCGCGTTCCGCCGGTCGGTGCCGAGTACCGGGACCGCACGTACTTCCGCAGCCGACGGTTCATCGTGGCACCGCTCATCGCCGGTGATCGCGTGATCGGCGTCGCCAGCGCCGACAATAAGACGACTCGACGCCCGATCACGCCGGCCAGCGTCGAGCTCTTCACGCTGGTCTCCCAGCAGCTCGCCACCGCCCTCGAGGAGGCGCAGCTCTACGCCGAGGTCGAGCGAAAGAGCGCCGAGCTGGAGTCCGCCAATCGTCACAAATCCGAATTCCTCGCCAACATGTCGCACGAGCTGCGGACACCGCTGAACGCCATCATCGGGTTCTCCGAGGTCCTGAGCGAGCGGATGTTCGGCGAGCTGAACGAGAAGCAGGCCGACTACCTGAAGGACATCCACGCCTCGGGGCAGCATCTCCTCTCACTCATCAACGACATCCTCGATCTTTCGAAGATCGAGGCAGGTCGGATGGAGCTGGAGGTGACCGAGTTCGATCTGCTGAGAGCCATCGACAATGCGCTGACGCTGGTCCGGGAGCGGGCCGCACGGCGCAGCATCGCACTCCACACAACGGTCGACGAGCGACTCGAACGGGTGCAAGGCGACGAGCGGAAGATCCGCCAGGTTCTCCTCAACCTGCTCTCGAACGCGATCAAATTCACGCCGGAAGGCGGCACGATCGAGGTCGGAGCGAAACCGGTGAACGGATCGGTTGAGGTGTCGGTGAGCGACACCGGGGTGGGCATCGCGCCAGAGGATCAGGAGGCGGTCTTCGAGGAGTTCCGGCAGGTCGGGACGGTCGACAAGAAAGTCGAGGGCACTGCGCTGGGCCTCGCGTTGTCGCGGAAGTTCATCGAGCTTCACGGCGGCACGATCTGGGTGACAAGCCAGGTCGGCGGCGGCTCGACGTTCACATTCAGCGTGCCCATCCGCCGCCCCGACTGAGCTCAGTCCTGAAAGCCGACCAGACGCCAAACGTCGCCGTTCCGCCGCGCCACTTCCGGCTCGCGCTGCCAGGACAGCACCGTCACCCATCCGACGAGCGGCAGGCGGCCCGTGACCTCGCCTGTCGTATAGAACCACACGTCGCCATCGACGATCTCGACGTGGTCGAGCCGCACGCGTGCGCGAAGCTGGTCGTACATCGAGTACATCGTGAGCAGGTGCTGCCGGACATCGGACTTGGTGACTCCGCTGCTGCGATAGCTGTCAGCCACGTGCGCCAGCACGCCGGCGGCGTCCTTGGCAACGAAGCGCAGCCGTGCTTGCTCGACCACCGCGCCGACCTCCTCGGCCGTTCCAGGCGGCGCGGGAGTCGCCACGCGCGGAGCACCGCCGGTACCAGAGGCTGACGTCCAGAGCAGCAGGGTGAGCAGCGCACCGAGCAGAATCCTCACGATCCCAGTCTACGCGGGCTCTGGTAGCATCAGTTGGTGAGGCGTCTCCTTCATCCGTTCGTGCTCGTGGTGAGCGCGATCCTCTTGAGTGGCTACGGCTACATCGCGCTCCGATTAACGTCGACGGCGCCGGCGCGGATCACCCTGGCCGTGCCGTTCGTCATGGTGTGGATCCTTCCGGTCGTCTACTGGTTCGGTGATCGGGACCGCCGCGGCCGGGGGCACGAGTGGGTGCAGACGCTGAGCTTTCTCTGCATGGGATGGCTCAGCTTTCTCTTCGTGCTGACGGTGGTGCGGGACGTGCTGCTGCTGGCGACCGCCGCGCTGCCGCCGCTCGCGCCTGTGCACACGCTACTCGATGAGGCGGCCGCTGCGTGGGTGCCGATGGGCGCGCTCGCAGCCGTCGGCGTCGGCGCGATGGCCGCGCTCGGCGGGCCCTATATCCGTCGTGTCGATATTCCGGTGGAGGGGCTGCCGCCGGATCTCGACGGACTCCGGATCGTGCAGATCAGCGATCTCCACGTGGGTCCGACGATGCGGCTCGCATACGTCCAGCGGGTCGTCGACATGACGAAGGAGCTCGCGCCGGATCTCATCGCCCTGACCGGCGACATCGTGGACGGCTCGGTGCGGCGGCTGGCGTCCCATGTCGCGCCGCTCGAGGCGCTGGCGTCCGGAGACCGCGCGTTCTTCGTGCTCGGCAACCACGACTACTATTCGGGTGCGGCGCCGTGGACGGCGCATTTCGAGGCGATGGGATTTCGCGTGCTCCGCAACGCCTCGGTCACCATCGAGCGTGGCGCGGCACGGATCGTCATCGGCGGCGTCATCGATTTCGCCGCACGAATGTCGGATCCCGAGGCGAGGCCGCGTCCGGACCTCGCGACCGATGGCGACACGCGGCCGGCCTTCCGTCTGCTCCTGGCGCACAATCCGAAGATCGCGCCGCTCGCGGAGCAGGCTGGTTTCGACCTGCAACTATCGGGACACACGCACGCCGGCCAGTTCTTCCCGTGGACATTCGTCATTCATCTGGTCCACGGGCCGCACGCGGCTGGCCTCTCGCGCCGCGGCCGCTTGTGGGTCTACGTCAGCGCCGGCACCGGGACGTGGGGTCCACCTGTGCGTCTCGGCTCGAGACCGGAGCTCACGCTTCTACGCATCGTGGCCGCCAGCGGACCGCGCCGGCAATGAAGTGGCGGTACGTGTGATAGCGTCACGTTTGAGGACAGCGCGGTGGCCACGACACGGATCGATTTTCCACGGTCCACGTCCGGTGAGCCTCACGCCGATCGGGCGCGAGAGATTCTGGCTCGGCACCCGGAGATCCGGCGCCATTTTGGCTGGAATGCGTGGAGCGCCCTTCTGATCGTCGGGATCTTCACGCTGCAAACGACGCTGGCAATCTGGATGCATCGACAGCCCTGGTGGATCGTGCTGGTCGTGTCCTATGTGATCGGAGCTTTCGCGAACCACGCATTGCTGGTACTGGTTCACGAGTGCGCGCACGATCTCGTGTTCAGGCGCCGCGCCATGAACCGGCTGGCCGGAATTCTGGCCGGCTTGCCGAGCGTCCTGATGAACTCGGTCACGTGGGGCAGGTATCATCTGAAGCACCATCGATACCAGGGCGTCTACGAACGAGATTTTGACGTGCCGAGCCGATGGGAAGCTCGGTTGATCGGCGGCTCAGCAGTCGGAAAGACGTTCTGGCTCTTGCTGTTTCCGCTGTTCCAGATGTCCCGCGTGCTCCGCAATCCGCGCGAGATCGAAGAGTTCAAGATCGATCGCTGGGTATGCTTGGCCTTCGCCTGCCAGATCGTGTTCGTCACAGCGGTCGGTGTTTTGTTGGGGGTCAAGGCAATCACGTTTCTGCTCGCCTCGTTTTTCTTCTCGATCGGATTGCACCCTCTAGGAGGGCGATGGGCCCAGGAACACCTCGTGACGGTCGAGTCACAAGAGACGTACAGCTACTATGGCCCGATGAATGCCATCTCCTTCAACGTGGGGCTCCACAACGAGCATCACGACTTTCCCAGGGTCCCGTGGAACCGCCTGCCGGAGGTGAAGCGTCTCGCCCCCGAAGTGTACGAACGGCTCGCCTGGCATTCCTCATGGACCGCCTTGCTCCTGCGTTTTCTGTTCGATCGGGCGCTGGGACTCTTTGATCGAATAGTTCGTGTTCAGGCGAAGGTCTTCTGATCGAAGGCTCGGTCGGACCATCCGGCTGCCGATCGACAGCGTCGGGTCCATAACGAAGCGCCAGTACAACGCCAGGTACGAGCGCAGCACCGGCTGGTCGACGTAGAACTCGCCGGCTCGGCGCCGCAGCTCAGGGAGCCTGTGCCAGGGCACGCCGGTGAAGTCGTTGCGCTCGTTGTGCAGGCCGACGTTGAAGGCCACGCGATTGCACGGCCCGACGTAGCTGTTGGTCTCCTGCGCCCCGAATAGCACGAAGTGCTCCTGGATCCAGCGGGCCCCGAGGGGCGAGGGGCCGGTCGCCAGATAGAACGACACCAGTAGCCACACCAGCGCCGGCCACCCGAAGCCCCAGACCCAGAGGGTGTCGAAGGCCGGGCCCGCGACGACGTTGAGGACCACGGCCGGCTGCACGGCGCGGATGCCGCCGAGACGCGCCACCCTCGCCGAGCGCAGGATCAAGAGCACGGGATAGAGGCCGAGCCAGGCTGCCTTGCCGAGCCGGCTGTTGCCGAACAGGCGCACTTCCCAGCCACTCGGCAGATCGGTGTCGCGGCCATACTCGCCCTGATGCGCATGGTGCTGCAGGTGGAAGATGCGGAACGACGCGGCGGCGGGAAACCCGTGCGCCAGGTTGGCGAGGACGGCGAGCCCGTGGTTCCCGGCGCGACTGCGCCATACGAGGCCATGGGCACAGTCGTGGATCAAAACCCATAGCCCGTGGCTGACCACGATGCCGGCGGTGGCAGCGCTGCCGAGCCACAGCCACCACGGCGCCTGGCACATGGCGATGCTCAGGCCGAGCTGCACCACGGTCAGTCCGACGATCCACGCCGCCGTCGCCGGGCTCGGCCCGATGAGTTGGCGCAGGGTAGGGTGCGCCGCCAGCATGCGGCGGCGGCGCAGGGCGTGCGGGTCGGGCTCCACGGTGTGGTACGCGAAGAGCGCCTCGTCGTTCATGGGACCGCTCGGCACACGCTGAGCCTCAGGCAAAGGTCTTCTGATAGAGCCGGTAGCGTTTGTAGGCGACCGCTCCGATCGCCTGGAGAACCCGGATCATCGGATAGTTGTCCTCCAAGACCCAGGCGAGCTCCCAATGAAGGCGTTGCCTTGCCCGCTGCTTCCAGATCTCCATCAAGAGTCTCAGGTCGATCGCCTGCCCACGATACGCTCTCTTGACGCCGAGCATCGCGACCCGAACGGTGTCGATGCGCCGGCGCCGGACACCCGCGTACACCAAGCCCCATGGGGTCAGACGGCCGTTCAGTGGGCGAATAACCTGGTTGAGATCGGGAATCGAGACGAAGCACGCGACGGCTTGGCCGTCGACCTCCGCCACGAGGCTCAGGTCCGGAAGGATGGCGTCCTCGAGTTGGTGGGCGAGGTGCCGCGCCTCGGCCTCCGTCACGGGCACGAAGCCCCAGTTATCAGTCCAGGCCTCGTTGTAAATCGAAACAATGCGCAAGGCCTCGGCCTCGAGCTCGCGCATGTTGATCGACCGTATCGAAACCGGCGGACGTGACCGGAGCCTGCTCGAGGCTTCGATCGCCCGGAGCACGCGAGGAGGCAAAGACGGGTAGTGGTAGCGATAGAACGCGAGCAAGTCTTTGCATTTCGCGAGCCCGGCCGCCTCCAGGAACTGCGCATAGTAAGGCGGGTTGTACGACGAGCCGAACACCGGCGCGGAGCCGAACCCTTCCACGAGGAGGCCGCATTCCAGCTCATTCATCGAGAGGTTGACCGGGCCTCTCAGAAAGGTCGCGCCCTGCTCGCGCACCCACGCCTCGGCGTCGTCGAGCAGCGCGTTGACGGCCGCCTGGGCTCCGGGCAGGCACTCGAACAGGCCGAAGAAGCCCGCTCTCTCGCCGTGGAAACAGTCATGGGCGTCGTTGACGACGGCGGCCAGGCGCGCCACCGTGCGGCGGGCTTCGCGAGCGAGGAACAGCTGGACTCGGGCATGCTGAAAAAAGGGATTTCGATCCGAATCGAGAAAGGCTTTGCGCTCACGGATCAGAGGCGGCACCCACAGGTGGTCCCCTTCATAGACTCGCCACGGGAATCGAATGAACTCGGTGACATCACCGGGTTGAAGCGAAACGATTTCCATTTGCGCTCGTGACTCACCCGGTCCGGAACAATTAGCTCCGGGCCAACCGAACCAGCTCTTCGGCGACCGTCGCGACCGTGAAGCGGATCTGGTTGTCGTCGTGCGTACTGGTCACAAAAAACCTCAGGCGGGCCGCATCGTCCGCCACCGCCGGCGGAATCACAGGCAGGACGCTGATGCCGCGTCGGAAGAGCGCCTCGGAGAGCGCGACACACCGCGTCCACCCACCCACCATGAGCGGCACGACGGCGCATTCGCCGCTGGTGCCGGTGTCGAGACCGTGGGCGCGGGCGAGGTCGCGAAACAGGCGGATGTTGGCGTGCAGGCGGGCGACGCGCGCAGGCTCGGCCCGCATCAACCGGATGGCAGCCAGGGCGGCGCCGGCATCGGGGGGCGACATTCCAACGCTGAACATGAATCCCGGCGCCCCGTACTTGAGATGCTTGATGACCGCGTGCCGGCCGGCGATGTACCCGCCACAGCTCGCGAAGGCCTTGCTGAGCGTACCCATCCACAGATCGACGTCGTCGGAATCAACCTTGAAGTGCTCGCGGATACCTCCGCCGTGGGCGCCGAGGACCCCGATCGAGTGAGCTTCGTCGACAATGAGAAATGCGCGGTGGCGCTTGACCACAGCGATGAACCTGGGGAGATCGGGGACATCGCCCTCCATGCTGTAGGCACCCTCGAGCGCCACCAGCACCCGTTCGTGACGGCCACGCAGACTCGACAGCATTGTGTCGAGCGCAGCCCAGTCGTTGTGCGGGAACCGCCGGCGCGCGGCACGCGATAGGAGCCCTCCCTGGATGATGCTGTTATGGCTGTGCTCGTCGTACAGGATGAGGTCGCGCGGCCGCGGTCGGAGCAGGTATCCCATTGTGGCGACGTTCGTGGCGTGGCCACTAACGTGGACAACGCAGTCCTCGGTCCCGAGCAGGGTCGCGAGCTCGCCCTCGAGCTCTCGATGGAGCCGTCGCTCGCCGGCGACGATGCGACTGGCCGAGACTGAGGTCCCGTACATGTCGATGGCGGCCTTGGCCGCCCGGGAAACGATGGGGTCGCCGGCCATCCCCAGGTAGTTGTAGCTGGAGAAGTTGATGAGCTGATGCCCGTCGATCACCACCGTGTCGCGGGCGACGCCCTCGTGAACTTTGAAGAAGGGGTTGGCGAGGCCCAGGCGCGTCAGCTTGTCGAGCCGGTCCAGCAGCGCTAGATACTCGGGGAACAGCTCGAAGTGATTGTGCTCGGGTGAGACGTCGACGGGGACGGGCGCGGCATTCGTCTCCGTCGCCAGAAAGCCAGCCATCGCCTCGATGGTCGGATAGTCCATGACGAGCGCCGGGTCGACCGGGCGTTCCAGCCAATCCTCGAGGTCCGCCGTGAGCGTCACCGACGCCAGCGAGTCGAACCCGTAGTCGCGCAGCGGCCGCTTGATCGAGATCGTCTCAGGGGCAACGTTCAGCGCCTCGGCGACGAGGCAAATCAACCGGGCCTGCACCGCCCCGACCGCGGGCTCACCGGGCCCGCGGCTCATGCGCGCGGCCCGCCAAGCGTTCCGGCAAGGTAGCCATTCCGGCAAGCGAAGCGCTGGATCTTACCACTCGTCGTTCGCGGAAGCTGCCCAGCTCGCACCAGCAGTACGGAAGCTACGCGGACGTCGTGGCTCTCCATGACCGCACATCGGATGGCATCGATGATCGCGTCGAAATCCGGCCGCCGGTTCTGGCGGTCGATCTCCTGGACGACGACGAGATGCTCCTCTCCGTCCGAATCGATCGAGAAGGCCGCGCCGCACGAGGCGCGCAACGATGGGTGACTGCGGGCGACCGTCCACTCGATATCATCGGGATGATGGTTTCGGCCGCGGATGATGATGAGGTCTTTCAAGCGTCCAGTAACGAACAGCTCTCCGTCGCGCACGAACCCCAGGTCGCCGGTGCGGAGAAAGGGCCCCTCTCCGGTCGTCGCGAGGCGCCCCCCGAATGTCGCATCGGTCTCTTCCGGACGGTTCCAGTATCCGCGGGCCACGCTCGATCCGGCCACCCAGATCTCACCGACAACATCGGGGGGTCGGGGAACACGGGACTCCGGGTCGACGATCAACATCCGCTGCCCCGGCCGAGGCACGCCGCAGCTGACCAGAGCCCGCGTGCCGCCGTCGACCGTATGTGGCCCGACACGAGAGGTGACCATAAGAGTGGCCTCGGCGAGGCCGTACGAAGGGCGAAACGTCGTCGGCCGGAAACCGCACGGGGCGAACGCCGACGCGAAGCGTTCGAGAGTCGTGGCGTGGATCGGCTCGGCGGCGACAATAGCGGTCTCCCAGCTTCGGAGGTCGAGCGAGGCCCGCTGCTCGGCGGTCGTCCGCCGCACGCACAGCTCGTAGGCGAAGTTGGGCCCCGCACTGGTGGTCGCCCTGTAGCGTGAGATGGCATCGAGCCATCGCAGCGGCCGCTGGAGGAAGTGGAGCGGCGACATCGTGAAGACTGGGAAGCCGACATAGAGCGGCTGTAGGAGCCCGCCGATGAGTCCCATGTCGTGGTAGGGCGGGAGCCAGATCATCGTGACGGTCTGGGCCGAAAGGCCGAGCGTGTCACGAAGGATCGCGGAGTTGTGGAGTAGATTTCCTTGGGTCAGGATTACGCCTTTGGGGGAACCGGTAGACCCCGACGTGTACTGGACGAGGGCGGTCGAGTCCGCAGAGGCGCGCCGGTCGCGCCACTCTCCTGCTTGTTCGAGGTCGAGGCTGTCGGTAGCCAGCCACCGCAGCGAAGCGAATTCTGGCGCATTGCGGGTCATGACGTCGGCGAGGCCGAGGCCGGCCGTGTCGGTCAGCACTATCCGGGGTCTGACATCCGCGACGATGCTGCGGAGTCTCGGAAGGGTCAGCTCGAGTCGAACGGGATGCGGTGGCCAAGCCGGAACTGCAACGACGTCGGCGCAGAGGCAGCCGAGGAACGCGGTAATGTAGTCCAATCCCGGTGGATAGAGCATGAGGGCGCGATCGCCGGGCGAGAGCAGACGTTGCAGGCTCGCGCCGATGGCCCGCGCCCGTTGGTCGAGCTCGCCGAAGGTCAGCCGGGATTCTTGCGCATGGCCGTCTACGAGGAAGGTGTAGACGATCTGCTCCGGACGATGCTGAGCTCGATTTCGGATGATATCGACCCATGTCTCCGATCGGTTCGCCTGGGAACCCACGGAAACGCCGGCCGGTGTGACCATCGCGACCTCCGCAGCGGGCGGTCAAATCCGAGCCAAGGAACATTCTAAAGCGCAATGGCGAGAACTGCGGTCCGACTGTTGGGAGTAGAATTCCGGCCCACGATGAAGGTGTATTCGCTAGCCAGCATCGCCGGCGTCGTATCCGCGCTGGTCCTGCTCGGCGCGGTCACCGTCAGGGCCCAATCCTCCGAGCCCACTGAGCACGAGCCTCTGAGCCTGAGTCGATTGGGATTCAAGGGCACGGCCATCGTCAAGAACATCGCCTACTTCGCCGAGACCCCGAACGACAGCCGGCACTTCTATGACGAAGGCATCCTCCAGGTCGAATGGGCGCGGCGTCTGGCGTCGTGGGCCGACGCAAAGGCCGTCATCGAGGGGCGCGCCGACGACAACAACTTTGCCGACGGCGTCCACTTCGAGATCCCCGACATCAACAAGCACCGCAGCTATCTCGCACTCAAGGAGGCGGTCCTGGGCGTGCAGAAAGAGCCGCTCAGGTTGACGATGGGCAAGCAGTTCTTCGCGTGGGGGACCGCCGACGGCTACAACCCCACTGACAACCTGAACCCCTATGACTACATGGACCCCATCGATCGGGAGAAGCTGGGTATCTACTCCGTGGCGGCTCAGCTTACCGCCCGCCGCGCCAACCTGGTGTTGGTGGTGGTGCCCGTCTTCACCCCGAGCCGCGTGCCGCTCACGACGAACCGCTGGTTTCCTCCTCTCCCGGAGGACATCACCGCGCTCAGCGCCCCGCGTGAATTGCCTCCCACGACGGCGAAGAGCATGCAGTATGCCGCAAGGCTCCGCGGGACCGTTGGCGGATGGGATCTCTCGCTCAGCTACTACGAAGGCTTCGAATCGACGCCGGTGATCAGGCAGACTACGGTCGTCGTGCCCCCCGGCATCGAGGTGCCGGAGTTCACCCCGGTCTTCACGCGGATGCGAGTCGCCGGCTTCGATTTCTCGACGACGTTCGGGAAGCTCGAAGTCCACGGTGAGGCCGCCGCGAAGTTCGTCGTCCAAAATGGTCGAGACGATCGCTTGCAGGCCATCATGGGCGTTAATTACACCTGGGACGACCTGAGGCTCCGCTGGCTCGAACAGATTCATGTCATCGTCGAGTATGCGCGGCAGGAGATCTTCGCGACCGTCCCACACTCCGACGTCCTGCCTCAAACGGAAGTGCTCGCCCTGCCCAACAACGCTTTCACCGACGCCATCATTGGCCGGCTTCTCTTTAAATTCACCGAAGCGACGCAGCTCGAGCTCGCCGGCACCGTCAATTTCGTCAACTCGGCCAACTACTATCAGAAGGTGGCGCTCACCCACAAACTGACGGACGCCTTCCACGTCACGGCGGGTTTCGATATCCTCGGCGGGGCGCGGGATACCTTCTGGGGCCGCTGGCGCAACAACGACCGCGTCTATTGCTTCCTGAAGTACTTTTTCTGAACGGAGTTGACGATGCACCTCGCTGTGCTGGTCGGCCGTCTCGCTTGGATGATCTCGTTGGTCGCGCCGGTCGTGATGGGCGGCGCCGTGTCGGCGGCGGCCCAATCGGGCCTCGACATCATGGAAAAGCAGCGTGCGTTGCAGCGGGCGCGCGACGAGGTCGAGACCTCCATCCTCAAGATCTACAGCAAGACCGGCGATGTCAAAGAGCGGCGCCTTATGAGCTACGCCACCACCCCACGTGACGGCTTCACGAAGACGCTGCTTCGCTTCCTGGCCCCGCGTGACGTCGAGAACACCGGGCTGCTGACCTGGGAAGGCAAGGATGGCAACGACGATCAGTGGCTGTATCTGCCCGCGACCCGAAAAGTCAAGCGCATCGCGGCCAGCGGCAAGAAGAATCGCTTCATGGACACCGATTTTTCATACGAGGATCTTCGCCCGGAGAATCTCGCGCTCCACAGGTACACGCTCGTGGGCGCCGAAAGCGTCGACGACCAGGACTGCTACGTCGTCGAGGCACGCCCCGCGAACGAGCGCGAGGCCGCCGATAGCGGGTACAGCCTGCGCAAGCTGTGGATCCGCAAGGACAACTACGCCACCGTCAAGCAGGAGCTATACGAGCGCAAGGGGCGGTTAGAGAAGACGACCGTGAGCCGAGGGATGGTCAACGTGAAGGGAACGCTGTGGCGAGCGCGGGAGATCGAGATGCGTGACGTTCAGGCGGGCACGCGCACCGTCATGATCGTCGAGAGCCGCTCGCTGGACACGGGACTCAAGGATAGCTTCTTCACGGAGGCCGAGTTGACGCGCGGCGGCCCCTGAGTCGGCACGGAGCAGATCTGCCGTGGGATTGAGCGACGCCGACGTGCTCGCCGAGATTCAGAAGATCGTCGCAGCCCAGCTCGACTTCAAAAGCGAGCTCAAGCTCGATGACGAACTGATTGCCGACCTCGAGCTCGACTCGCTCGCGCTGGTCACCCTGGCCGTCGCCGTCGAGGACCACTTCAAGATTGCGCTGCCTGAGGACGGGCCACGTCGACCTCGAACGGTCGCAGATCTGTGTCGGCTGGTCCGGGGCCAGGTGAGAGATACGTCGTGAAGGGAGCCTCCTTGCCGCCGCTGCGCTTCGACACCGTGGACACCGCGCTCCGAGCGGCCGCGTCTTGGCCCGATTCGGGCCTCACCTTCGTGGACCTGTCCGAGCGCGAAACATCGCTCGAGTGGGCCGAGCTCTATGTCCGAGCTCGTCGTGCCGCCGGGGTGCTCCGGGCACTCGGGGTGCGCGCGGGTGATCGGGTCGGACTCGTGTTGCCGACGTCGCCGGGATTCATGGACGCATTCTTCGGCACGTTGCTGGCGGGTGGGACGCCGACGCCCCTGTGCCCTCCGGTGCGATGGGGCCAGCTCCGCGAGTACCACGCGGTCACGGCACGCATGCTCCGCACCATCGGCGCGCGCCTCGTGCTCACGGACCGCCGTCTTCACAAAGTGTTGGGCCAGACGATCGAATCCGCCGGTCTCGATCTGACGTGTCACACCGCCGACGTGCTCGAGAGCGAACGCGATGGCGAACTCGACGAACGCGCACGCGCCGATCAGATCGGGCTGATCCAGTTTTCGTCGGGTTCGACGACGGATGCAAAGGCCGTCGCCCTGTCGCACGGGCAGCTGATGGCCCAGTGCGCCGCCCTGACGGCGCTGATGCCGGCGCAGGACGAGACAACCCATGTGGGAGCTTCGTGGCTGCCGCTGTATCACGATATGGGGCTCGTCGGGTGTCTGCTCACGGCGGTGTACTACGGACACTCCAGGCTTGTGCTGATCCCGCCAGAGCATTTTGCGGCTCGTCCTGGGCTGTGGCTCCGCGCGATCTCGCGCCATCAAGCCGTCGTAGCTCCCGCTCCGAACTTCGCGTACGGGATGTGCCTCAAGCGCGTCAGGGACGAAGAGATGGTCGGCGTGGACCTCTCATGCTGGCGCTACGCCCTCAACGGAGCCGAGACGGTGTCACTGGACGTGATGCGGCGCTTTGGCGAACGCTTTTCGCGCTGGGGATTGAGCCCGAATGCCCTGATGCCCGTGTACGGGCTGGCCGAAGCCGCGTTGGCGGTGACGTTCTCGTCGTCGACCGAGGCGCTGCTGGGCATTGCGGTCGACCCCGTCACACTGGCGACCACGGGCGACGTGGTCCCCGGACGCCGAGAGGTCGCCTCGGTCGGTCCACCCGTGCCTGGCTTTGAGGTCGAAGTCCGCGACGAGCATGGCACCGTCCTCACGGAGCGGCGCGCGGGAAGAATCTTCGTACGGGGCCCGTCGGTGATGATCGGCTACTACGACGACGACGAGGCCACCACGCGAGCGCTCGTGGACGGCTGGTTGGATACAGGGGATCTGGGCTTCGTCGCCGATGGTCAGTTGTACGTCACGGGGCGCGTTAAAGACCTGGTGGTCATCCGTGGGGCCAATCACACCTGCCAGGAGTTCGAAGAGTGCCTGGAGGGGATCGCGGGGGTGCGTTCAGGTTGTGCGGTGGCGCTCGGGTATGCGCCACCGGGAGCTGAGGGCGAGCAGCTGCTGATCCTGGCCGAACGGGCGCCGGGAAGGGATCCGGCCTCGGACCCTGCGCTGATCGAGCAGATCCGTGCCGCGGTCCTCGGACGCACTGCGATCCGGCCTCACACGGTACACATACTAAGAATGCGGTCTCTTCCGCGTACCTCGAGCGGCAAGGTGAGACGTGCCGAGGCGCTGCGCCGTTTCATTGAAGGCGAACTCGTGATAGCTCGTCAGCCCCTTGCCGAAATGGGCTAATCGGCCTACGCTGAGCACCCCTTCGACCACCCGAGCCCCCCCTCGTAGGCGAAGGGTTCACGGCTAAGGGAAGAGAGGGGAACGCCGGTGACCGAGGTGCCTCCCGAGCAGCTGAGCCTCGCCGACTTTCTGTTCAGCGAACACCCTGATCCGCTGACACCGCCGACCGAGTTCACGCGGTGGCGTCGAGCGACGGCGTGGGCCACCTCGCTCTACGAGCCGGCCTTGTTGGGCCCGGCTGTCCCGCGCACCCATCTGGAGGTTGGGGGCATCCCGCGCTCGATCATCAATCTCAGCTCGTACAACTACCTGGGATTGGCGACGCACCCTGAGACGATCGCTGCGGCGCACGAGGCGCTGGCGACGTACGGCACCGGGGCGTGCGGCTCGCCGATGTTGTCGGGGATGACCGAGCTGCACCATCGGCTCGAGCGCCACCTGAGCGCGTTCATCGGCCGAGAGTCCACGATGCTCTTCAACAGCGGGTTCGGCGGCGCGCTGGGATCGCTGTCCGGTCTCCTGCGGAAGGGCGACGTCGCCGTCCTCGACAGTGCCGTGCATTTCAGCCTCATCGACGGGGCGCGGCTGTCGAGGGCGCGCCTCGAACTGTTCGAGCACAATGACGCCGCTTCGCTCGACGCTGCGCTCGAGCGGTCGAAAGGCGCCCGCCGTCTCGTCGTGGTCGAGGGTATCTACTCGATGAACGGCGACATGGCGGATCTGCCCGCACTTCTCGACGTCGCGGACGCGCACAGCGTCGGCGTCCTCATCGACGAGGCGCACTCGATGCTGGTCTGCGGTCCCGGTGGCCGGGGTGTCGCGGAGCACTTCGACGTCGAAGATCGGATTCGACTCGTGTATGGGACCTTCTCCAAAGCTTTCGCCGGCGTCGGCGGGTTCCTCAGCGGTGGCCGGGACACGCTCGACTACCTGCGATGCTACGCGAATCCCTACGGCTATTCGTGCGCGCTGCCGCCGAGCGTTGTCGCGGCCCTGCTGCGTGCCCTCGAGGTCGCGACGCGCGACGACACGCTCCGTCGACGTGTGTGGGAAAACGCGGACTACTTCCGCGCGCAGATCCGCGGCCTGGGACTGAGCGTCGGCGCCTCGACGACACAGGTCGTTCCCATCATCATCGGGGACGATCGCCGCCTGCTCTACGAGCTGGGCCACCAGATGCTGGGCCGCGGACTGTTCCTGGTGCCGGTGGACTATCCCTCGGTGCCTCAAGATCAGGTTCGTTTCCGGGCCGCCGTGACGGCGGCGCATACACGCGCGGACCTGGACGAAGCGCTCGGCATCATCGAGGACACGATCGTGCCGCGCGTGAGGCAGCTCACGTGACCGTGGTGTTCATGTTCCCGGGTCAGAGCTCTCGCGACCCCGGGATGTTCGAGCGGCTTCTGGCGCTACGTCCGAGGAACGCGGTCATCTTCGAGCACGCGGCCGATATCCTCGGACGCGACGTGCGGCGGCACTATCAGGTCGGCAACGCCGACATGTTCGCAACGAACCGCGATATCCAGGTCGGCGTGTTCCTCGCAAATTATATGTATGGTGAGAGTCTGCTGGCGAGCGGCATCGCGGCGTCGTTCTCGCTCGGGCTGAGCCTGGGCGAGTACAACCACGTGGTTCACATCGGCGCCGTGGGCTTCGAGGAGGCTCTCCGCCTTGTCGACGCGCGTGGCGCGTTGTACGACCGCGGCCCCGATGGCGCGATGGCGTCGGTGTCCCCCCTCGAATACGACGATCTGGCGGCCATCGTCGTGCAGGCGCAGTCGCGCGGTCGCCTCGAGGTCGCGGTCTTCAACTCGCCGACGCACCATGTGCTCTCCGGCGACCGAGCGGCCGTCCAGTTCGCGCTCGATGTTCTCGAGCGCGAGCATTTCGTCGATGGCGTCATCATCGAACCACGCCTCCCGATGCACTCGTCCCGGTTCGAGGCGGTTGGACACGCCTTGCGCGCCGTGCTGGAGCAGGTCGCCTGGAAACCGCCTGCGAACCCCTACCTCCCCAACGTCGTCGGACACATCGTCGAGGCCCCGGAGCCTGTAGACTTCGTCACGCTGCTTTCGCAACACGTCCACCGGCCGGTCCTGTGGCGCCAGTCCGTGGAGTTCATCGCTGATCACGTCGAGCAAGCGATCTTCGTCGAGGTCGGCCCGCGACGCGTGCTCTGCAATATGCTGAGCCGGAAGTGGCGGACCAACCCGCGGTTCACCGCTGACCCGGGCGAAGGCGAGCTTGCGTCGTTCGAGCGCCTGATCGAAGAGCTGAGCCGTGCTGCCTGAAGATTTCGCGACGCTGGCGAAGCCCTGGCGCCGTCGACTGTTGTGGGAGCCTGGACCGACAACCCGGCGTGTCGAGCACGACCAGTCAGCCGTCAAGCGAATCCTCGAACACCGCGATCCCTTTCTCTTCGTCGACGCGATCACTGCGGTGGACCTGGAGGAGCGTTGTCTTCGGGGCCGCCGCCGGGTGGATCCTCACGATGCCGTCTTCGCGGGGCATTTCCCTGGGCAGCCCGTGTATCCCGCGGTCCTGTTGCTCGAGATCATGGGGCAGACGGGACTCTGCCTCATCCACTTCTGCGTGACCAAGTCCGACGACATCGCGACCGACGCGGCGCCGCTCCGGACGCGGGCCCTGAAGGTGCACCACGCGCTCTTCCAGGAGGCGATCGGCCCCGGAGACGAGCTCACCGTGCTGGCAAAGCTCCTCGACGCCGACGCGTACACGGTGACGTGTGCCGGACAGATCGTGCGCGAGCAGACCATCTGCGCAATCGCCGTCATGGAGGTCTATCTTGTCGGCGACTCGTAGGGTCGTGATCACCGGGATGGCCATCAACACGCCGCTGGGTGACACGCTGCGCGGCTTCCTCGACGCATTGCTCGACGGCCGATCCGCTCTGTCCCAGTGGACGGCTGTCGATACCTCGCGCATCTATTGCAAAGTTGGCGCGGATCTCTCGCCGTACGACATTCCGGCCAAGATCGCCGCCTTCGACGACCGCGTCTCGGCCGACGTGGCTCGGCGTTTGCGAAGGCTCACGACGAAGGCGCCCTGGTCCACACGGCTGACGTTGCTGATGGCGCTCGACGGCGCCGTCGACGCCGGGCTCCTGGACGGTGGAGTGGATCTGGTCAACACCGCCGCGATCGTCGCGGGCCACAACATCAACCTCAACTATCAGTACGGGAGCCGCCTGGAGTTCGAGCAGGAGCCGGACTTCATCGACTCGATGCTCGCGCTTCACGGTCTCGACACCGATCACGTCGGCCGCGTGTCCGAGCTGCTCGGCGTCAAGGGACCCATCTACACGGTGGGAGCCGCCTGCGCCAGCGCCAACACGGCGTTGCGTTGCGGCGTCGACGAGATCCGCCATCACGGGGTCGACGCCGTCGTCGTCACCGGGGCTGTGCTCGAGTTCTCGCCGATCGAGCTGCACGCGATGGCGCTCATGGGGGCGATCAGCTTCGCGAGCTTCAACGACACTCCCGAAAAGGCCAGCCGACCATACGATGTGCGGCGCGAAGGGTTCGTGCCGGCTCATGGCGGCGGTGCCCTCGTCCTCGAGTCACTCGAGTCTGCGCGTCGCCGTGGCGCCAGGATCCATGCGGAGATCTTGGGTGTGGAGGCCAGTGCTGACGGCAATCACCTGCCGCAGCCGTCGGAGGACGGACAGTCACGCGCCATCGCGAGGGCGCTTCGGTCCAGCGGAGTCGAGCCCAACCAGATCGACTACGTCAACGCCCACGCCACTTCCACGCCGGTCGGCGACTTGACGGAGCTTCGCTCGATCAAGAACGTTTTTGGAGCACACGCACAGCGGCTCAAGATCAATGCGACCAAGTCGATGCTGGGCCACACGTGCTGGGCCGCGCCCATCGTCGAGACCGTCGCGGCCGTCCTTCAGATGAACGCCTCGAAGCTCCATCCGTCGATCAACATCGACGAGCTCGATCCCGAGGTCGATCTCGACGTCTGTGGGAAGGGGCCGGTGGACTACGAGATTCGCTATCTCGTGAAGAACTCGTTCGGGTTCGGCGGAATCAACTGCGTCAGCGTGCTCAAGCGGTTCGAGGATTGACGTGGTTTTCTTCGTCACGGGTGGATCGCGAGGGATCGGCGAGGCCATTGTGCTGGACGCGATCCGCGAGGGGCACAATGTCGCCTTCACCTATCTCAACCGCCATGAGCAGGCGCTGCAGGTCATCGAACGTGCCCGGCGCCTGCGCCCCGAGGGCACGTGCCGGGCCTATCAGCTCGACGTCCGCGATTCGTCGGCCGTCGAGAAGGTCGGCGACCAGGTGCTCGACGAGTTCGAGACCGTCCACGCGGTGGTCGCGAATGCTGGCGTCAATGTCAATAACCTGGCGGTCTCGATGTCCGACGAGGAGTGGCGAACAGTCATCGACACCAATCTGAGCGGGGCGTTCTACGTGTGCCGTTATTTCCTATCGACATTCCTCGGCACCGGGTTCGGACGGATCATCTTCGTCTCGTCGATTGGCGCCTACGGCGTGTCGGGCCAGGCGAACTACGCGGCGAGCAAGGCAGGGCTGCTGGGCCTGTCGGCCGCGCTCGCCAAGGAATACGGGCGCAAGGGCATCACCAGCAATGTCATCGTCGCGGGCTTCTTCGACACGGACATGACCCGCGAGGGCATGTCCGAATCGAACCGCAACTTCTGGCTCCAGTACTGCCCCGCCGGCCGCGTCGGGGAGCTCGGAGAAGTCTCCAAGGCCGTGCTGTTTCTCGCATCGGACGCCGCGAGCTTCGTCAACGGCCAGGCGATCGGCGTGACTGGGGGCCTCGATTGGGCCCCGTGACAGGGCCGCCGCCGCGCGCCGGCATCGAGAAGATTCGCGCCTACCCGGGCAGCCTCGTGCTCGACATTCAAAAGCTCGGTGCTGCTCGCGGTCACAACCCCGTCGCATTGCAGCACACGATGATGATCGACGAGCGGTCCCTCAATCCGGTCTGGGAGGATCCCGTCACCATGGCCGTGAATGCGGCCAGGCCCATGCTGACCGATGAAGATCGCCAGGCGATCGAGCTGCTCATCGTCGGCACGGAGAGTGCCCCCGACCAGGAGAAGGCGGCGAGCACGTGGGTGCACCGTTACCTCGGGCTCAAGGCGTCGTGCCGCAACTTCGAGGTCAAGCACGCCTGCTACAGCGGGACGGCGGGACTGCAGATGGCGCTCGCGTGGATCGCCTCGGACATGGCCGGCGACGCGAAAGCGCTGGTCATCACGACCGACCAGAGCCGCATGCACCTGGGCGAACCCTACGAGTTCGTCATGGGCGCGAGCGCGGCGGCGGTACTCGTGTCGAAGGACCCCAGGCTGCTCGAGATCGAGATCGGCAAGTGCGGTTACTGGACCGAAGAGGTGTCTGACCTGACCAGACCGACATCGCGCGTCGAGCAAGGCGACCCCGAGACGAGTCTGCTCGCGTATCTCGATGCGCTCGAGGGCGCCTACGTGCACTACGTCGAGCGCGTCGGTGAGGCCATCGACTTCGATACCTATTTCCGCAAGAACGTGTACCACGCGCCGTTCGGCGGCATGACGCTCCGCGCGCACAAAGCGCTGCTCCGGAAGTGGAAGCCGCTCTCCAAGCGCGACGCGTGGGCGCACTTCGAGCGGAAGACGCTCGCGTCGCTCCGCTACATCCGCCGCATGGGTGGCACGTACGCCTCGAGCCCGCTCATCGCTCTCATGGGGCTCGTCGAGGGGTCCGAGGACCTCCGGGCGGGCGACCGTGTCGGCTTCTACTCCTACGGGTCCGGATGTTGCGCGGAATTCTACAGCGGCCTCATCGGGCCGGCGGCCCGTCAGGTCGTCAGCGACGCTGCGCTGCCGGAGCTGCTCGACGCGCGACACGCGGTGAGCGTCGACGTCTACGAGGAGATCGAGCGCGAGCGGACGCGGTACATCGACTGCGGCGACTATGAGCCCGCCCTCGACGGGTTGGATGGCTGGTACGACCGTCACTATCGGGGCAAGGGTTACCTGGTCTTCCGTGGCCTGAACGATCACTATCGTCGGTACGCGTGGAGCTGACGGAGCACACGCGATGACGAGCACGACCACCCACCGGGTGCAGGTCCCGCCCACGCTCGACACCGAGTCGACGACGAAGCTGGCCGACACCATCGAGCGGGCGATCGCGGAGCCGCGCGGCGTCATCGTCCTCGTCGGCGGCGAGGGGACCTTCTGCCGCGGCGCCGACTTCATGTCGCTACTCGCGGCTGATGATGCCGGCAGGCTGCCGGTCGAGGTCGCGCGGAGCATCGATGCCGTCGTGCGGTGCGTGTGGCTCATCCGGTCCTGCCACAAGCCCGTCATCGCCGCCGTTGATGGTGAGACGCTCGCGGGAGGGGTTGGAATCGCCGCCGCCTGTGATCTGGTCATCGCCACAGAGCGGTCCATCTTCGGCTTGCCGGAAGCCCTGTTCGGCCTTGTCCCGGCCATCACGCTGCCGGTGCTCCTCGAGCGTATGACACCTCAAAAGGCGCGCCTCGCCGCCATGAGCGCCGGCTCGTACAGCGCCTCCGAGGCCCACACGATGGGGCTGGTGGACGTGGTGACGTCCGCGGACGCGCTCGGGGCCACGATCCGAGGGCACGCGCGCTCGCTGGCCCGGACCTCTCCCGATGTCGTGGGCACACTGAAGCGCCTACGCGGGAGTCTGGGGCTGCCAGAAGGGCTGGCCGTGCTGGAGCGCGGTGCAGAGATGACTCGCACGCTCCTGCAGAGCGAGCGCGTCGGTCAGGCGATTCGTGAATTCATGGCCGGTGGGCTGCTGCCCTGGGACACGCGATGAGCGACGTGGAGAGCGCCCCGGGCGGTACCCCGTCCCAGCCCGCGGTTCAGCTCGACGTCGACGACCGCGGCATCGCCACGATCGCCATGTGCGACGTCGCCGGACGCAACGCGATGTCCGAGGCGTTCGTCCGCGAGCTGTCCGATGCCCTCGCCGCGCTCACGACGTGTGCGCGCGCGCGCGTCGCCGTACTGCTCGGCCTGCCCGACGTGTTCTCCTCCGGGGCGTCCCGTGAGACGCTCCGGGCGATCCTCGACGGCAAGCTCGCCCCCACGGATATCGTCCTTCCCAGAGCGGTCCTCGATGTGCCGGTGCCGGTGATCGCCGCCATGGAAGGCCACGCCGTGGGCGGCGGGTTCGCCCTCGGTCTCTGCGCGGACATCATCCTCATCGCCCGTGAGAGCAGCTACGGCTGCAACTTCATCAGCCTTGGGTTCACGCCGGGGATGGGGACGACGCGCCTGCTGCAACACGTGCTGGCGCCGCCCATCGCCCACGAGATGATGTACACGGGACAGTTCTTCCGAGGGTCCCACTTCGAGGGGCGCAGCGGCTTCAACTATATTTTGCCGCGCGCGCACGTGCGCCCCAAGGCCATGGACCTGGCCGCCCGCATTGCCGAGAAGCCGCGCGTGGCGGTCGAGACCCTGAAGCGAGCCCTCTCCGTTGACAAGCGGCAGGCGTTCGAGACGGCCCGGGCGACCGAGGCGATGATGCACACGATCACGTTTGCCGGGCCGGACGTCCGACGTCTCATTGAGGCGGACTATGTCGGGCCATCTTGAGGGCCACGTCGTCCTCATCACCGGCGGCACCCAGGGGATCGGCCTGGCCACCGGGCTTGCCTTCGGTCGCCACGGAGCGCACTGCACGCTCACCCACAAGTGGGGAACGGCCGACGAGGACGCGATCCGACGGCGCTTTGTCGAGGTCGGCGCCCCGCCGCCATCGATCGTCTGTGCGGACGTGTCCCGCGACGACGACACGACAGCGCTCCTCGAGGGGATGCGCCAGCGCCACGACCGCGTGGACGCCTTCGTGTCGAACGTGTCGGTCGCCCTCGTGGTCTCCGGCCTTTCAGACTACGAGAAGCGGTCGCTCTTGACGTCCATCGAGTACAGCGCCTGGCCGCTGTTCGCGTACCCGCAGCGCATCAAGGACATCTTCGGCGCATACCCGCGGTACATCGTGGGCCTCTCCAGTGGCGGCGTCGACGCGTTCTACAAGAATTACGACTTCGTCGCCGCCTCCAAGGCGGTCATGGAGACGCTCTGTCGGTACATGAGTTACCGGCTCTTCGACGAGGATGTCCGTGTCAACGTGGTGCGCTCGCGACTCGTCCGGACGGAATCGCTCCGGGCGACCTTCGGCGAAGCCTTCGAACCGTTCGCCGAGCGCTTCAACATGGACCGCCAGTTCATCACGGCCGAGGAGGTGGCGAACGTCGTGCTCGCCCTCTGCAGCGGACTGCTCGACGGCGTCAACGGGCAGGTGATCATGGTCGATCGCGGCACGACGTTCTTCGACAACATGATGCGTCTCTACAACGAGCGCGAGGCGCTACGCTTTTGAGCTCGCGCGCGTGAGCCGGAGAGGAGAGAGTCGATGACCCGTGAGGCGATTCTGGCGGTCGTGAAGAAACACCTATTGGAGACCGTCGAGGACCTGACCGAGGATCGGATCGATCCGACCAAGTCCATGAAGGTGCTGGGGGTGAACAGTCTCGACATCGTCGAGGTGGTCTCGTGCACCATGCGAGAGCTGCGCATCAAGGTGCCGCGCTCGGAGCTGTCCAAGCTGTCGAACATCGACGGGCTCGTCGATCTGCTCCATCGCGTGGCTGACCAGCGGGCGTCGTGATCGGCGACTTTCGCGGCAAGGGCATCCTCGTCACGGGGGGAACGATGGGGATTGGTCTCGCCACCGCCCTTGCCTTTGGTCGGCGCGGGGCCGTGTGTACGCTCACCTACAAGTGGGGCTCCGCCGACGAGGAGGATGTCCGCCGGGCATTCGCGGCGGTCGGGGCGCCCGCGCCGTGGCTCATGCAGGCCGATGTGGCGCGCCCCGAGGATACGCGCCGGGTCCTGACCGAGATGCAGAGCCGCTACGCTTACGTCGAGGTATTCATCAGCAACGTGTCGCAGGCCGTCCTCGTCGAGAACCCCACGGACTACGCACCGCGTGCGCTCTTCCAATCCATCCAGCACAGTGCCTGGCCGTTCGTCGATTACACGTTCCAGATCCGTGAGGTGTTCGGGCGCTACCCTCGCTACGCTGTCGGCATTTCTTCCACGGGCGTCGACCAATTTTCATGGGGCTACGACCTCATGGCGGCGTCCAAGGCCGTGATGGAAACGCTCTGTCGCTACCTCAACTACCGGCTCTACGACGAGGATACGAAGATCAACGTGATCCGGACGCGGAGCGTACGCACGGAATCGTTCCGCACGGCATTCGGGAAGGACTTCGAGGCATTCGCCCGGCGGTTCACGCGGGAGCAGCATTTCGTCGATGCCGACGAGGTGGCCAACGCCGCCGTGGCCTTGTGCAGCGGCCTCATGGACGGGGTGCGGGGCCAGGTGCTCACGGTGGACCGCGGGACGTCGTTCTTCGACAATCTCATGCGTCTCTACAACGAGCGCGAGACGTTACAGCTCTGATGCCGGCCGACAGCGCCTTCCGCGTCCTGGTGACGGGGGCCAACGGGTTCATCGGCTCAGCCGTGGTCCGCACCCTGGCGCAGAAAGGATATCGCGTGCGGTGCCTGGTTCGGCCGACGAGCCGGACTGCGCGCATTGACGCGCTTCCGGTCGAGCGCGTGGTGGGCGACGTGTGTGATGTCGACTCGGTGCGCGCCGCGCTCGAGGGCTGCGGGTCCGTCGTGCATCTCGCGGGAATTTCGCGCTGGACGGAGATCCATTCGCCGCGGATGGAGGGCGTGGTGGTCGGCGGCACCACCAACGTGCTCGTCGCCGCGCGCGAGACGGGCGCCCCGAGAATCGTTTTCGTCTCGAGCGCCGTCGCCGTCAATGGCAGTCGCCGGCCGAGGGTCCATACAGAGAGCAGCCCATCGTTGTTGGACCTTGGGCGGTATGTGTATGCGAGGGCCAAGCGCGAGGCCGAGGCCCGATGCCGGCAAGCGACAGCCGACGGCCTGCCGGTCGTCATCGTCAATCCCGGTGAGGTCTATGGCCCCGACGATACGGATCTCGTCACGGCCGCCAATCTCGTGGACTTCGCGAAGAGCCCTGTCGTGCTGGTCTGCAACGGCGGCACCAGCGTCGCTCACGTAAGCGACGTCGCGGACGCAGTCGTCGCGGCGCTCGAGAAGGGCCGCCCAGGCGAACGCTACATCCTGGGCGGCGACAACGTGACGATCCGTCAGCTGGCTGCCCTGACCCTGTCCGTTCTCGGTCAGCGGAAACCGATTTGGACGGTGCCGAACCCCGTCGTCCGCCTGCTGGCCGCCGCGGGGCAATTCGGCGTGCCATTGCCGTTCAACCCGGATGTCATCCCCTACGCGACGCTCTACTGGTTCATGGATAGCCGCAAGGCGCGGGAAGAGTTAGGTGTCAGCTTCCGCTCGGCGCGGGAAACGCTCTCTCCGACCCTCGAGTGGCTCCGCGCGGCGGGTCATGTGTAGCGGCGGAGGCGACCGGCTCGTGATCCCGGGGCACGGCGAGATTTACGTCCGCCGGTTCTCTCTGCACCATGGCGCGTGCGAGCCCCCGTCACTGACGGAGACTGAGTCTCGAGTCGCTGATGACATGCAGGGCGGCACGCGCGCGCGCTACGTCGTCGGCCGCACGCTTCTGCGGCGCTGGCTCGGTCGGCTGTTAGGATGCGATCCGCTCTCGGTGACCATCATCGCCGGGCCCGACGGCAAGCCTACCCTCGCGGAGCCGGTGCTGTCCTTCAACGTATCGCACGCCGGCGATGTCGTCCTCATCGCCATCTCCCGTCCGCGCCGACTTGGCGTCGACGTCGAGCAGATTCGGCCGGGGCTCGACACTCGCATCGTCATCGAGGAGATGGTGGACACCGCGGACCGAGAGGCGCTCGCGCGCGCGGTAGACCGGGAGGGCGGACAGGCGTTCTTTCGGTACTGGACGAGATACGAAGCGGCGGTCAAGGCACGGGGCGATGGTTTGCGCTTACCGCTGGCCGACTTGACGCACGTGGCAGCGGGCTTCGAGATCCGGGACCTCGAGCTTCCACCGGGCTACGTCGGCGCCATAGCGGCCGACGGGGGGCCGTGGGAGGCGCTGACATGATCCTCAACGCTCTCGACCGACGGGTCGTCGGCCTGCTCAGCGATCCACGCGATCTGCCTCTCGTGCGCGTCATTCTGAGCGCGAGCCTCATGCTTCCGGCTGCGCTGTATCTGTACTGGCCCGGACGCTTTGTCTGGTGGCTCGCGATCGGCTACTGGCTCGTTTGGGCCCTTGTGTTTCTGGACCGCGTGACGCTGACCCTGCACTGCACATCGCATCGGACGCTGTTCGGGCCGCGGGTACAGTGGATGAACTTCTACGTCCCCTGGATCCTCGGTCCGCTCTACGGTCAAACTCCGAACACGTACTTTGCGCATCACATCGCCATGCATCACGTCGAGGATAATTTATCCGGGGATCTGAGCACGACGATGCTCTATCGGCGCGACCGGTTCTCGGATTGGCTTCGTTACTTTGCCCGCTTCTTGGTCCTCACCGTCGTGCTTCTCCCCATCTACTTGCGCCGCACAGGGCGCCGCGCGCTCGCACGGCGAGCGGTCACGGGGGAGATCGGATTCTGGGTTGTTGTCGCGGGTCTCGCGTGGTGGAATCTCGCCGCGACCGTCGTCGTGTTCTGCGTGCCCGTGCTCGTGGTCCGCGCGTTGATGATGGCTGGGAATTGGGGCCAACACGCGTTCATCGATCCGGGCGATCCGGCGAATGAATATCGGAACGCCGTCACGTGCATCAACTGCCGTTACAACCGGCGCTGCTTCAACGACGGATATCACGTCGTCCACCACCTGCGGCCTGGCCAGCACTGGACGGAGCTTCCGGCCGAGTTCGAGAGCCGGCGGGAGATGTACGGCAAGCACGACGCGATCGTGTTCGACGGGATCGATTTCTTCACCGTCTGGCTGTACCTCATGCTTCGCCGGTGGGATGCGCTGGCCAGGGCGTTCGTCCGGCTTCCGGGTGCACCGATCCGAAGCGACGACCAGGTGGTCGCGCTCCTGAATGAGAGGCTGCAGCCCATCAGGCGCGCGTAGCCGGTAGCAACGACGGGTATGAGTCGTCCTCTTCTCTGGATCGTTGACCACCCGGTCCTGGCAGCGGTGTTTCTCATCCTCCTCACGCTCGCTCTCGCGCTGCCGATTCCCCGGATCGAGTTCGACACCTCGGCCGAAGGCCTCATGGTCGAGAAGGATCCGGCTCGTCAGTACTACGAGTTGACGAAGCGGCGCTTTGGAAGCGACACCCTGACGGTTGTCCTTGTGAAAGCCGAGAACGTCTTCGCCGCGCCGGTGCTCCAGACGATTCGAAGGATTTCCGATGAGCTCGACGGCGTCGACGGGGTGACGCGGGTCGAGAGCCTGACCACGGTGAAGAACATCAAAGGGGAGGTGAGCTCGCTGAACGTCGAGCCCCTGGTCGGCCCGACGATCCCGAGTGCCCCATCCGATCTGGAGCGGATCCGCCGCGACGCGCTGGACAATCGCGTGTTTGTCGGCAACATCGTCTCGCGCGACGGCACGGCGGCCGCCATCATCGTGTACACGGACGCCAAACCGACAGACAAGCAATTCAATCAGCGCTTTTCCGACAACGTCGACGCGATTCTCGCGCGGGCGTCCGCGCCAGGACTCACCGCGTATCAGATCGGTACGCCCCTCACCAAGGTGCTCTTTGCGGACTACACGCGCCGGGATCTCGTCGGATTGATCCCAGTGTCGCTCGTGGTCCTCTTCCTCATCTTGTTCCTCGCCTTCAGGACGCTTCAAGGCGTGGTGATCCCGATGGTCACCGGCCTGGTCAGCATCGTGTGGGCGCTCGGGGCGATGGCTCTTCTCGGCATCCCGATCAACGTCATCACCGCGATCATTCCGTCTCTGCTGCTCAGCATCGGCTTCGCCGAAGACGTCCACATGCTCACCGAGTACCATCACCTCCTCGCGACCGGGCGAGCTAAGCTGGCGGCGCTGCGAGAGATGGTGGCGCAGACGAGCCTGCCCGTGTTCGTCACGACGTTCACGACCGTGCTGGGCTTCGGATCTCTGGTCACCTCCGATATCACCATGCTGATGCAGTTCGGCTACGCGTCCGCGCTGGGACTGACTGCCAACTACATCGTCACGGTCGTGGGCCTGCCGATCATGCTGCTCGCCTGGCGCGTTCCCGCGCCCGGCCGGCGAAGCGGGCCCCACGAGCCGTCGGGCCGCGATGCCGGTACCGGCTGGATCGAGCGCCTGGCCGCGTTCAATCTGCGATACCGTGCGCCGATCCTGGTGGTGGCTGCGCTGGCCACCGCCGGTTCTCTCGTCGGCTGGTACACCCTGCGCGTCAATACCGACTTCGTCAGTTACTTTCCCAAGAGCTCGGCGATCCGGCAGCGTGCCGAGGATCTGCACCGATCGATGGCAGGCGCCTTCAATTTCTTCGTCGTGGTGGACACCCACCGCGAGAACGGCATTGTCGAGCCCGCGATGCTCGAGAAGATTGCCGGTCTGCAGCGATTCCTGGAGGCGACCGGCGAGATCGACCAGACGCTTTCGATCGTCGACTACGTCCGCAAAATTCACCGCGAGATGAATTCGGGGAATCGAGCCTTCGACACCGTCCCGGCCACCGCCGATGAGGTCAGTCAGTATCTGTTGCTCCTCGACGCCAAGGAGACCGCCAAGTACCTCGACTTCAACCGGTCGGCGGCGAACGTTGTCGTTCGTCACAACATCACGAGCTCCTCGCAGCTTTCGAGGCTCCTGAAGCGCCTCGACGCCTACGTGGGGACTCACTTCCCAGCGGGGGTCAAGGTCCAGTACACCGGCGAATCGATCCTCATCGGCAACGCCGCCGACTACATGGCGATCAACGAGATCACGAGTTTCTCGTCCACCTTCCTGATCATCGGAGTGGTCCACGCGCTGCTCTTCATGTCCGTGCGGGCGAGCATTCTTTCCCTGATTCCGAACGTCATTCCGGTCCTGTTGAACTTCGGCTTGATGGGGCTGCTGGGGATCCCGCTCAACACCGGGACCGCCTTGGTCGCGACAGTGGCCATCGGGATCGCCGTGGATGACACGGTTCACCACATGATCACGTACGCGCGCCAGCTCAACATCCATCACAACCAGCGGGTGGCGATGGTCGAGACCCTGCGCATCGAGGCGCGCCCGATCGTCTACGTATCCCTTGCGCTCGCCGGTGGGTTTCTGATTCTCGTGTTCTCCAGCTTCGTACCGACGCGGCTCTTCGGGGCTCTCTCCGCCTTCGTCATGATCGTGGCAATGGTCGCGGAGCTGATTCTCACACCGATTCTGATGTACTCGACCCGGCTCGTCACCCTCTGGGATATGTTGCTCCTGAAACTGAATCGCGACCTCACCACGACCGTCCCCCTCTTCCGCGGACTGTCGCAGTGGGAGGCACGCAAGGTCGTACTGATGGGCCTCATGCAGTCAGTCCCAGCGGGAGCGCGCGTGATAAACAAGGGTGAGGCAGGAACGCAGATGTACGTGGTGATTTCCGGACGCTTGCGCGTGTTCGACGTCGGGACCGACGGTATCGAGCGGATTCTAACCCGCCTCGACGTGGGCGCCGTGTTCGGAGAGATGGCATTATTCACCGGTGGCGTGCGCACGGCCCACGTCGTCGCGGAGGAGCCGGTTGAGTTGTTTCGGCTGGACTTTCAAGCGGTTGAGCGCTTGCGCAAACGCTTCCCCTTCACGGGGGCCAAGGTGTTTCGGAACCTCGCGGGCATCCTGAGCGAGCGGTTACAGGAGAGAACAACAGCGTTCGTGCGGTCTCAGGCGGCGGCGGATGTGCTCCCCGCGCCCCCGGGACGGTCCGGGACCTGATGAGCGCCTTGAATCCGGGCGGTCCTCTCCGCCAAGGAGCGGTCGTGCCAGGCTCAAACCAAAGTTTGCGGGTCTTTAACAATCCGCTGCTCGAGTCGCTAACGCACGTGCACCCGGCCACGCCGCTCCTACTGTGGGGGCCGGTCGTGGTGTGGCTGATCTGGCGTTCGTTCGCCATCCACCGTCTGAGCGTGGCTGCCGTGTTGGGACTCGCGATGCTGGGACTCTTCTGCTGGTCCCTGTCCGAGTACCTCCTCCATCGCTATCTCTTCCACCTGCGGCCTACCGGTCCATTCCGAGCGCGGCTCCAGTTCATGATCCACGGACTGCATCACGATGATCCTGAAGATCCCACTCGGCTGGTGCTGCCGCCGGTTCCCACCTTCCTTGGGGCGGTCGTCTTCTTCACGTTCTTCCGCCTGGTTCTCGGACCAGTTCGGGCCGAGCCGGTCTTCGCGTTCTTCGCCGTTGGCTATCTGCTCTACGACTACATTCACTACGCGTCGCACGCCTCTGTCCTTTGGACCCGCGTGGGCAGGACCCTCAAGCGCAACCATATGCTGCATCACTACGCGACACACGATGCGCACTGGGGGGTCAGTTCGCCCTTGTGGGATTATGTGTTCGGTACAACCGATTCGAGATCACAAGCGGACACGAGCGGGACCGAGCCGATGACTCGCGATCATCCCACCAATTTTTCGTAGAGTCGAAACTTCTTGTAAACCTTCGCGCCGAGGAGCTCGAGATCCCGCTGGACGGGTCGGTTGTCCTCGACGACCCAGGATTGCTCAAGCCCGGTGAAGCCACGTTCGAGCGCCCAACGAAACGACGGCACCAGCATGGTGGTCTCGATGCCTTGTCCGCGGTACTCCTTTTTCACGCCGAGGAGAACCGTCCGTCCCATCCTGATCTTGCTCACGCCGAGTCGGAACCTCAACCATCCGAAGGGCCAGAGGCGCCCCCCCAAAGGCTTCAGGGCCTGGTTGTAATCGGGAAGGCTGAGCATGAACCCGATCGGGCATCCAGATCGTTCGGCGATCAGCGTGAGCTCCTCGACGATGAGGGGAGCGAGCCGCACGGCCTTGAAGGTGAACTCCGCATCCGTGAGCGGCACGAAGCCCCAGTTCTGCTCCCAGGACGCGTTGTAGATCTCCTTCATCGCGGCCACTTCACGCTGGAAGTTTCGCTTACGGACCGGTCGCACCACCAGATCGGGCATGTGCTGGAGCACGCGGCGGGCTAACGGCGTCAAGCGCGTGACGTGAGTCTCGCTTGGCTCGAGGTGGTATGCCCATAGGTCCTTCGCCTTGCGCAAACCGTGAGCCTCGAGCAGAGCCGCGTAATAGCGGGGGTTGTAGATCGTCATGAAGACCGGCGCCGAGTCAAAACCGTCCACGAGGAGTCCGGATTCATCGTTCATCGATGGGTTGAGCGGCCCGCGCAGGATACCGAGGCCGCGTCGAGCCGCCCAACGCTCGACGGCGGCAAAGAGTTCGCGTGCCGCCGCGCCGTCGTTCTCACACTCGAAAAAGCCGAAGGACGCGGAGCGCTCGCCGCGAAGCTCGTTGTGGCGATGGTCGACGAAGGCAGCGATGCGGCCGACGTCACGGCCGCCCCGGGAGACGACGAACAATTGGGCCTCCGCATGTTCAAAGAACGGATTCTTCCGAGACAGGATCGTCCGCAATTCACCACACAGGGGCGCGACCCAGAGCGGATCGTCACGGTAAATCGCGTATGGCACCCGCAGAAACCGGCCGACGCCGGCACGATCACGGGAAAGAGGCTCGACCACCACGGCGATTATAGGCGTCGGTCAGGGCTGGGTGCCACGGTCGACCAGAGGCGGGCGCGCACCGCCCGGTGAAACCGCTTGCGTTGCCCGCCCGTCTAAAGGCGCGGGCGGCGGCTTGCTGTTCCGTCGAATGTGGCGGCGCACGTCGAGCGCAAAAGGCTGATATCCTCACCATCCGCGAGGTGCAGGAGGTCACATGATTTACGTGCGCAGGCTGCTCGCGGCCTCGCTGATCGGCGTGGTCGCGACCACAACCCCCGGATGCGGCGATGCCTCGCGCGCGGCCGGGCCGCCGCCGCCCCCCGTGGTCAAGGTCGAGCCGGTGACCGAACGCGACGTGCCGATCTCTGTCGAGTATGTGGGAACGCTCGTCGGCTACATCACCGCGCAAATTCGCGCCCGCGTTGCCGGGCACCTCATGAGCCAGAACTACACGGAAGGCTCGGTGGTCAAGGCCGGCGATTTGATGTTTCAGGTCGATCCGCGGCCGTACCAGGCGGCCCTCGAGCAGGTGGAGGCGCAGCTGCTGCAGGCCGAGTCGCAGCTGAGCCAGGCGAAGGCGCAGGTCAGCGCGAGTCAGGCACAGGTCGAGCAGGCGATCGCGCAGGTCGCCCAGTACCAGGCACAAGTCCAGAAGGCCGAGGCCGACCAACGTCGGACCGAGCTGGACGTCGGCCGCTACACGCCGCTGGCCACGCGTGGCTCGGTCAGTCAACAGGAGCTCGACAACGCGGTCCAGAACAACCTCGCGAACGTCGCGTCGGTCGCGGCCGCTCGCGCCTCGGTCCAGAACGCACAGGCCAACGTGTCGAACGCGCGCGCGACGCTCGAGAACGCGCAAGCCAACGTCAAGACGCAGGAAGCGAACATCGCCGCCGCGCGGGCCTCGCTCACCAACGCGAAGCTCAACCTCGGCTACACGCGAGTGCTCGCGCCGATCTCGGGCGTGGCGGGCTTCCGTGTCGCGAACATCGGTGATTACGTCGGCCCGAGCGACCAGCAGCCGCTGACGACGGTCTCTCAGGTCGACCCGATCTACGCGGAGGTGCCGATCAGCGAGCAGCGGGCGCTCGCGAGGTTCCGCCAATGGGAGGGGAAACCGCAAGAGATTCGAAACCTCGAGCTGGAGTTGATCCTGGCCGACGGCAGCGTGTATCCCCGGCGAGGTCACGCGCTCGCGCTCGACCGACAGGTCGACGTGACAACGGGGACCGTGCTCGCGCGTGGCGTCTTCCCGAATCCGGGCAACATCCTGCGTCCCGGTCAGTACGCGAAGGTCCGGGCCGTCGTCGACGTGAAAAAGGGCGCGCTCCTCGTGCCGCAGCGCGCCGTCCAGGACATCCAGGGCGTGCACCAGGTCGCCGTCGTAAAAGCCGACGACACCGTGGACGTCCGCGCCGTCCAGCTCGGTGCGCGCGACGGCTCTCTCTGGATCGTGACCGAGGGGTTGAAGCCTGGCGAGCGGGTCGTCGTCGAAGGCGGCGACCGGGTGCGCACCGGCCAGAAGGTCCGCCTGGCGGCTGAGGCGAGCGCGGCGAAGTAGACGCTCCATGTCGAAGTTCTTCATCAACCGGCCCATCGTCGCCATCGTGATCTCGATCCTCATGGTGATCCTCGGCGTCGTGGCGATGCTGCAGCTGCCGGTCGCGCTGTATCCGAACATCGCTCCGCCCGAGATCCTCCTGACCGCTCGCTACCCGGGCGCCGACGCCGTGACGCTCGAACAATCGGTGGCCACGCCGATCGAGCAGCAAATGAGCGGCGTGGACAACATGATCTACATGTATTCGCTCAACCAGAGCGCCGGCAGTCAGATGCAGCTGCGCGTCGACTTCGACGTCAACACTGATCCGAGCGTCGACCAGGTGCTCGTCAACCTGAGATACTCTCAGGCCGTCTCCCAGCTGCCGCCCGACGTGGTGAACCAGGGCGTCGCCATCATCAAGTCGGTCACGAGCCCGTTGGGCCTCTTCGTGCTGTACTCGCCGAAGGGCACGTACGACGCGTTGTTCCTTGCCAATTACGCCTACGTGAACATCAACGACCCGATGACGCGCGTGCCCGGCATCGGCCAGGTGCAGATCTTCGGCGCCTCGCAATATGCCATCCGCCTGTGGGTCAATCCCGACACGCTGGCGAAGCTCGACATCACCGTCAACGAGATCGCCAACGCGTTGCAGGCGCAGAACACCGTCAACCCGGCCGGCCAGCTCGGCGGCGATCCGATCCCTCGCGGCCAGGAGTTCACGTACACGGTGCTGGCTCAGGGTCGCCTCGCCAGCCTGGCGGAGTTCGAGAACGTCGTGGTGCGAGCCAAGCCGGACGGCGCCATCGTGCGGGTGAAGGACGTCGCGCGCGTGGAGCTCGGGGCGCAGAACTACATCCGGCGTGGCCGCCTCAACGGCCAGCCGGCCGCGATCGTTGCGGTCTACCAGCTGCCCGGCTCGAACGCGATCGAGACCATGAAGGGCGCGACGAAGCTGATGAACGAGATGAAGGCGCGGTTCCCCGCCGACCTCGACTACGTGACGGCGCTCGACACGACGCTGGCGGTCAGCGCCGGGATCCGGGAGATCGCCAAGACGCTGGTCGAGGCGCTCCTCCTCGTCGTTCTCGTCGTCTTCATCTTCCTGCAGGGTTTCCGCGCGACGCTTATCCCGCTGCTGGCGGTGCCGGTCGCGCTCGTCGGCGCGTTCATGGTCTTTCCGCTGCTGGGATTCTCGATCAACACGCTGTCGCTCTTCGGCCTCGTGCTGGCCATCGGCCTCGTCGTCGACGATGCCATCGTGGTGGTCGAGGCCGTCGAGCAACACATCGAGCAAGGGCTCTCTCCGCACGACGCCACGTTGAAGGCGATGGACGAGGTGTCGGGACCGGTCATCGGAATCGCCATCATCATGGCCGCGGTGTTCATCCCGACGGCGTTCATCCCGAGCATCACCGGGCGGATGTACCAGCAATTCGCGGTCACCATCGCCGTGTCCGTCCTGATCTCGGCCTTCAACGCGCTCACGCTGAGCCCGGCGCTGTCCGCGCTATTACTACGGCCGAAGCGCGAGATGCGCGGCCCACTCGGGTGGTTCTTCCGTGGCTTCAACCGCGCCTTCGAGCGAGTGATGGGCGGGTATCTCGACGGGAGTCGCTTCCTGATCCGCAAGGCCGCCTTCGCGATACTCCTGCTGCTCGGTGCGGCGGCCGTGTCCGGTTTGATCAGCCTCCGGCTTCCCGGTGGTTTCGTGCCCGAGGAGGACCAGGGCTACATCTACGCCAATATCCAGCTTCCTCTGGCGGCCTCGCTCGACCGCACGGCCGCTGTCAACGACAAGCTCGACGCGATCTTCAAGACGCAACCGGGCATCAAGTACTACACGGGCGTGGCCGGCTTCAGCCTGCTCAGCCTGGTGACGACGACCTACAACTCGTTCTACTTCATCACGCTGGAGGACTGGGACGCCCGTAACAAGCACGGGCTCACGGCCGACGTGATCATCCGGCAGCTCAACCAGAAGCTGGCCGGCCTCGCCGAGGCTCAGGCCTTCGCCTTCGCGCCGCCCGCCATCCCGGGCATCGGAACGTCGGGCGGTGTGACGTTCATCCTCCAGGATCGCTCGGGCAAGGACCCCGCGTTCCTCGCCGAGCAGACGGAAAGATTCCTGGCCGCCGCGCGAAAGCGCCCCGAGTTCGCGCGGCTGTTCACGACCCTGCTGCCGAGCGTGCCGCAGTTCTTCGCCGAGGTGGATCGCGACAAGGTGCTGAAGCAAGGGATCAGCCTGAGCTCGGTGTACCAGGCCCTCCAGGCATTCCTCGGCGGCGCCTTCGTGAACTACTTCAACCAGTACGGACGAGTCTGGCAGGTGTACGTCCAGGCCGAGGGCCAGTTCAGAACCCAGGCTGAGAATGTCGGTCGGTTCTACGTGCGCAACGCCGCTGGTCAGCCGGTGCCGCTGTCGACGCTGGTCAGAATGAAAGAGGTCAACGGCCCGGAGTTCACGACGCGGTTCAACGAATATCGCGCGGCGCAGATCAACGGTTCGCTCGCGCCCGGGTTCAGCACCCGGCAGGGGATGCGGGCCCTCGAGGAAGTGTTTGCGCAGACCATGCCGCCAGAGATGGGCTTCGACTACTCGGGGATGTCGTTCCAGGAGCAGGTGGCTTCCCAGGGGGTGCCGCCGAGCGTGGTGCTCGGCTTCTCGGTGCTGGTGGTGTTCTTGATCATGGCCGCACTGTACGAGAGCTGGACGCTTCCGTTCGCCGTCCTGCTCGCCACGCCCATCGCCATGTTCGGCGCGCTCGCGGCGCTCTGGCTCCGCCGCTTCGAGCTCGACGTCTTCTCGCAGATCGGTCTCCTGATGGTGATCGGGCTCGCCGCCAAGAACGCGATCCTGATCGTCGAGTTCGCCAAGGTCGCGTACGAGGGGGGCATGTCGCTTGTCGATGCCGCGCTCGAAGGCGTCCGCGTGCGGCGGCGCGCCCTTTTCATGACGTCGTTCGCGTTCATCCTGGGCTGTGTGCCGTTGTGGACGGCGTCCGGGGCGGGCGCGTTTGGGCGCCGCGTCCTGGGCACCGTCGTGATCGGCGGGATGCTGACCGACACGCTCATCGCCAGTCTCTTCATCTCGGTGAGCTTCTATGTCAGTGAGCGCTTCCGGCGGACGTCGCCGCACGCCGCCCCGCCCGTATCCGCTCCGGCGGCGATTTCCGGCGGGGCCGGCGACCCGCCTTCGGCGGGTGGAGCGCACTCATGAGATCCCGGGTTTGCGCCTGGATGGTCGTCGCCACGGCGGTGCTCAGCGGTTGCGCGATCGGCCCCGACTACAAACGCCCCGTGGTGGCCGAGCCGCCGACGTTCCGTGGCCAGGCGACGGCCGAGGCAGTGTCGTTCGCGGATGCGCCGTGGTGGGAAGTGTTCGAGGATCCGATCTTGAAGGGTCTCATTCAAAACGCCCTGCGGAACAATTACGACGTCGCCATCGCCGCGTCGCGCGTGCAAGAGGCACGCGCGAATGTCGGCGTGGCGCGGTCGGATTACTTCCCGTCACTCGACTATGACGTCAGCGCGGGGCGAAGCAAGGTCGGCCCCGGCATCCTCGGCGCCCCCGGCGGACCGGTGCCCAAGGCGAGCAACTTCTACTCCGCCTCGGCCATCATGTCGTGGGAGCTCGATGTCTGGGGCCGCATCCGTCGTCTGAACGAGGCCGCCCGCGCGACGCTTCTGGCGACCGAGGACGCGCGGCGCGCCGTGTGGCTGACGCTCGTCAGCGATCTCGCCCAGGCCTACTTCCAGCTGCTCGCGCTCGACGTGCAGCTGCAAATCGCCCGGAACAGCACCGATGCCTACCAGGGCACGTACAATCTGTTCCTGGATCGGCTGAATCTCGGCGTGGCGTCGAAGCTCGAGACGTCCCGCGCTCTGGGCGCCCTCAGCGATGCGCAGGCCACCATTCCGCAGTTCGAGAGCAACATCGTCGCGAAGGAAAACCAGATCAGCATCCTGCTCGGCAAGGCGCCCGGCCCGATTGCCCGTGGAAAGCCGATGTATCAGCAGGTCGTGGTTCCCACGGTGCCCGCGGGACTGCCGTCGACGCTGCTGCAGCGGCGTCCTGACCTGCGCCAGGCCGAGGAAGTGCTCGTGAGCGCGAATGCTCGGATCGGTGTCGCCAAGGCGGAATTCTTTCCGAAGCTCAGCCTCACGGCGCTGCTCGGCACCGCGAGCCCCGAGATCTCGGCGCTCACCGGTGGGAGCGCGACGATCTGGGCGGTCGCCGGCATGTTTAGCGGGCCGCTCTTCAACGCGGGCCGCACCCTCGGAACGTATCGCGCGGCCATCGCGCAGTGGGACCAGGCACGGCTACAGTACGAGCAAACGGTCCTCGGCGCGCTGCGCGAGGTGTCGGACGCACTCACCGTGCTGGCCAAGCTGAGCGAGGCTGAGGCCGCTCAGGACATGGCGGTGCGGGCGCTCGGCGAGGCGGTCGAACATGCGATGGATCGTTATCGCCAGGGCCTCGCCAGCTATTTCGAGGTGCTCGAAGCCCAGCAGCAGCTCTACCCCGCCCAGAACACGCTCGCGCAGATTCGCCTGAACCGTCTGCTCGCGTACGCGCAGCTCTACCGTGCGCTCGGAGGCGGCTGGAGCCTGACGGATGCCGAGTGGGCCGGTGGCGCCGGCACAGACAGCCGCGGCGCCTCGGAGGTACGGCGCTGAAGACCTCGGCCGAGCCGCGCTGAAGGGCCGCGATCCCTCGTGGGACACTCGATACGCAGGAACCCAGCGAGGAGGAGCGGACATGGCGGCGAAGATGGTGCTGAGCGAGGACGAAGCGCTGGAGCTCGTGGCCTTTCTCGTCACGGCCGCGCGGACGCAGGTCGACGAGGCCGCCGAATATGCCTCGCTACGGCTGCTGATGGCGGCCGGTCGGCTTGCGGAGCACATCGCCGAGCGCGTGTCACCTGAGACGCGGGCGTTCTTGACGGGACCCCTCAAACAGATTCCCGACCTGGCCGTCCGCACGGCCGACCCCGCCGGTTATATCGCAGCGCTGGACCGGGTGTGCCGCGCCGTGGGCGAGCATCTGGTCGCCCACTTCGGTGTCGACAGGAAGGGAGCATGACCAATCCTGTGCTCGAGGCCATTCGGACGCGCCGCATGGCGCGCGCGCTGACCGCCGAGCCGATCGCCCGCTCCGCGTTCGAGGAGGTGCTGAAGGCGGTGCGTTGGGCACCGAGCGCCGGTAATCGCCGGCTCCATCGCTTCATCGCGATCCAGGATCCACTGACCCTGAAGCTCCTGCGGATGGTAAGTCCCGGAATGTTTCAGCGCCCGGCGGCCATCGTCGTCATCTGCATCGACCGGGCAAAGGCCGAGTCGTTCGGTATGCGCCCGAACGCCAAGGGACTGTTCGTCGACGTCGGGACCGCGGCGCAGACGATGCTGCTGGCTGCGCATTCCCTCGGGCTCGGCGCTGGAGTCGTCACATCGTTCAGTCAGGCGGCGGTGAGCGCCGTCCTGAACGTCCCCGATGGCCTCAGCCCTGAGATGTTCATTTGCCTCGGTCATGCCGCAGCGACGCAACCACCGGGCATGCCGACCCGAGGGCGGGTGACTTGGCAGAGCCTCACGCAGTGGGAGCGCTTCAGTCCTTGAGGGCCTTCTTTCGCAGCGTCTCGAGGGTCCTCAGGCGCATGAACTCATAAGGCCTTATGGGCATGCCTGCTCAGCTTCGCTTGCGCCGGCGAACGGCTCTCACCCTCCCGGTCGGTCCTCCTCCGCAGAAGAAGAGATCGCGGCCATTGGACTCGAGTCCCGAAACGCCGACTTCGCGCGGCATCTGGAGTGTCTCGAGAATCTCTCCGGTTCGGGGATCGACTCGCCTCAGCTGGCTCTCGTCACCTTCCCACGTGCCGTGCCAGAGCTCTCCGTCGATCCAGGTCACTCCGGTGACGTAGCGGTTGGACTCGATCGTGCGAAGAATCGCACCTGTCTGGGGATCGATCTGATAGATCTTCCGATCCCGATACTGCCCCACCCAGAGCGTCCCTTCGGCCCACGCGAGCCCCGAGTCACGGCCGCCGCCGGGCGCCGGGATCGTGGCGAGCACACGGCCGGTCTTCGGATCGATCTTCTGGATGCGATTCTCGTCGAGTTGCCACAGGTGCTGACCGTCGAAGGCCGTTCCGGCATGCCCGGCGACATCGATCGTGCGCACGATGTTCCCGCTGGCGGGATCGAAGGCGATGAGCTTGTCTCCGGCAGCAAACCACACGTGCTGACCGTCATACGTGACGCCATGCACGTGATCGACACCCGCAAAGGGGCCATACTCACGAACGATTTCGGCCGCTGATCGATTCATGGGTCCATCCTAGGTACTCGGGAGTGGAGCCGGGAGTAACAACGTCGTCGTGAATCCCGGCACGGGCGTGGTCAGCCAACGACGAGCTCGCCCGCGACCAAACGACTGCACCTTGCCTCGTGCCGCCAGCGAGTCGAGCGCCCGCTGCACGGTGCGCTGGCTGGCGCCAAGTGCCGTCGCCAGCGCCGAGCTCGACCAGGACTCACCGTCAGCGAGGAAGGCGAGCACCGACGCATGCCCGTCTTCGACGGGAGGCGTCAGCACGGCGACCTCGCGCGCGCGGCGCGGCGCCAGCGCAAACCCTCGCTTCGTCGCGCTTACGCTGGCCAGCGTCCGAAGCACCGTGCGAAGTCGGCCGACTTCGACTCGCAACCGTGCGCGATGCGATTCATCGGCCAGCCTCGCTCCGAATGCCCGCGCGATGAGCATGTCCCGCGGCACGTCGGCGGGCCACGCTTCGCCCAGCGCGCGGGCGAGCGCAAACAACACCGGACGCCTTGCGAGCGACACCACAGTACGTGCGTCACGCACGACATGACGGCACGCGTCCACGATGAATGCTTTCGACACCAGCAGGTCTTCGACGTCCTCGAGCAGGACGACTCGCTGCTCGCCTCTCGCAGTCAGGCGCGCCGCGGGCGTGCTCAGAGCGAGGGATGCGTTTTCCACCTCCGCCGTCAGCGCAGGAATACGTGCGTCGCGGGCGGCGCGCTCGGCCCGACCCAGCGCAGCGCGCGCCGCCTTCGTTCGGAGACGCCGCAGCGCGATCCCGGCAACCACCAGCTCGTGGGCCGTCCTCGAGGCAGGCGGAAGAGGCGAGGGGTCGAGCTCGGCGAGCGAACGCTCGGCCTCGTCGATGCGACCGATCAGGAGAAGACGCCGGACCCCGAGATACCGGGCATACGCGGCGTTCACGCGGTCGCCGTGCTCTTCGAGTGTCGCCCGTGCCGCGTCGAGCGCTTTCGCAGGCCAGCCCAGCTCCCGCGAGACGAGCGCGATCTCGGCTTGGGCGACGACGCACCTCGCGCGCGCCATCGCCTCGTGCGGACCGAAGGCACGCGCAGCACGTCGCAGGAGCGCCTTCGCGTGAATGAGATCGCCGAGCTGCGCCATCGCGATTCCCCGAAGCGCGAGCGCAGGCGCGTCCTCGCGCAGGGCGACCCGGTTCAGCGCGCCGAGCGGATCACCCGCCGCCAGCGCACGCGCCGCGGCCGTGATCAGCGAGTCCACCAGAATCCCGCCACACTTGTCACTCCCATCGCTTCGATTCCGGCGGTAAGTCTATCTCGTGACCGAGGGCCGCCCAGTCAGAGTGACGCACGCGTGGATACTTCAACGAAGGAGACAAAGGCGATGACGAAGCACAGCACCGGGACACGAAAAGAGTGGCTTGCCGCCCGGCTCGCGCTGCTCGAGGACGAGAAGGAGCTGACGCGCCGCAGCGACGAGCTGGCGCGGCGGCGCCAGGAGCTGCCGTGGGTTCGGATCGACAAGGACTACCGATTCGACGCGGACCAGGGGGGCGTCTCGCTGGCGGACCTCTTCCGGGGGCGCTCGCAGCTCCTCGTCTACCACTTCATGTTCGGGCCCGACTACAAGGCCGGCTGCCCGTCCTGCTCCTCGATCGCGGACGGCTTCAACGGGATCGCCGTGCACCTGGCGAACCACGACGTGATGCTCTGGGCCGTGTCGCGGGCGCCGCTCGCGAAGCTGCAGGCGTACAAGCGGCGGATGGGCTGGGCGTTTCCCTGGGCGTCCTCGGCGGCCAGCGACTTCAACGCCGACTTCAGTGTCGGGTTCACCGAGGCGCAACAGCGCGAGGGCATCGAATACAACTACCGGCGCGAGGGCCCGTGGCAGCAGCCAGCCGGCAGCGAGGGCGCTGTCGCCTTCGCGACCATGAGCGGCACCGACGAGGCCACGTACTCGCGCGAGCGACCCGGCGTGAGCGCGTTCGCGCTCGAGGACGGCGTCGTCTATCACACCTATTCCGCCTATTCGCGCGGAGTGGACGGCCTCTGGGGCATGTACCAGTGGCTCGACCGCGCACCCAAAGGGCGTAACGAGACGGGCGTCTGGTGGCGCCGCCACGACGAGTACGACAAGCGTTGAGCAACGTCGTGGTTGTCGTTACCGTGCCTGCGCCATCTCCCAGATTTCGTCGGTATAGGCGCCGGAGTCGACGGGCTTGGTGATAAGACCGAATCTGAGCGCGATGTCGGCCGTCCGCTTGAACGCTTCGGGGTCCATCTTGCCGACGGCCGTCCGGCGAGCGGGCGGCCCCCAGATCAGCTTGGTGACCTCCGCCAGCATTCGGGTCTGATGCTCGCGATCAAGCGCCGGACCTTCGTGCAGCACGACATCGACGCATTCCCGGGCGGACTGGCGACAGAATTCCCAGCCTCGAAGCGAAGCGCGCACAAACCGAGCGGCGATGTTCTTGTTCTTCGGCTCGCGGAGCCACTCGTTCGCGGCGAAGATGCCATCCTGCAGCATCGCCGTGCCCTCGGCGTTGAAATCGATGACGATGAGGTCGTCGGGTTTTATGCCAGCGTCCAGCACCTGGTAGTACTCGTTGTACGTCATGGCCGCCGCGGCATCGACCTTCTTGTCGAGCAGCAACCTCATGTCGGACGGCTGGGGGACGAGCGTGACGTCTCGGCGACGATCAATGCCGTATTTCTGGAGCGTCGCGAGCAGCTCGAACTCATTGCCGGCGAACCACACGGCGACCTTCCGTCCACGGAGGTCGGCGGCGCTGCGGATGCCCGAGGATTTGAACGCAATCTCCCGCATGCCGCTGTGGGCGAAGACTTGGGCGACGTTGACCAGCGCGATGCCGCGGTCTCTGACGGCCAGCAGGCTTGGCAGCCAGTCGATACCGAACTCGGCGCCGCCCGCCGCCACCACCTGCTCGGGGACGATGGACGGGCCGCCCGGCTGTATCGTCACCGCAAGGTTCTCGGCTGCGTAGAATCCCTTCGCGCGCGCGGCGTAATAGCCGGCGAACTGCGCCTGGGTGAGCCACTTGAGCTGGAGCCGGACCGGATCTGCGGTCTGACTGTATCCGGCACGAGCCATACCAGCGACGACCAGCACGATCACCACCGCCAGTCGCGTCCACCACGGTCTCGACGTCACGTGTTCACCCCCAAAGCAAAGGAGCAGAGACGAACGCGTTCAGTGCCGTTGAGCGGCGGCGATAATGATGTCGCTCGCCTCCTCGGCCTTCAGTAGCTCCGTGTTGATGACCAGATCGTAGTGCGTGGGTAGCTCGCGCTCGATCCGGTAGAAGCGCAGAAAGTAGTCGGCGCGACCCGCGTCGGATTCTTTCAAGCTCTTCTCCACATCGGCCTTCTTGCTGCGCGTCGCTTCCGCGAGGCGCTGGGCCCGCAGCTCGAACGAGGCCGTGATCAGGACGCGAAGCAAGTCTGGGCGGCCTGCCAGAGGGATGCTGGCGGCGTGCGAGACGATCACGACCCGCCCACGTTCGGCTGTCTCCTTGATGGCCTCCACGATCAGTGCACGCAGGCCCTCGCGCGTCACGAAGGCCTCCGGCGGCAGCAGGGTCATGCCTCCGGTGGGCTCCATCATCATCGGCGCCGCGGCGATGTCATTGAGGATGCGATCGAGCATGCTCCTGCGGCGCTCTGCGTCACCCACGAGCTCAGCGTCGAGGCCGTGTCGCTCGGCGGCGAGGTGGATGATCTCCTCGTCGACGTAGCGGAACCCGAGGCCCTTCGCTACGCTACGGCCGATGTTGTCGCCACCCGCTCCACTCGCATGCGAAATCGTCACGATACGCGTCTTCGCCATTTGTCGTTTTCTCCCGATGTGGCTCATCCCGCACGCGCCGTCGGACTCTACTGCGGGTCGGGTTGGAAGATCAGGAACTCGTGGAGCAGGCGGCGCTGCTTCGTACGCTTATTTCGGCATCTGCAAGATCCGCACGGTGGTGTACTCGGCATACGTGAACCAGCCCATCCACGCCTTCCACATCAATACCTGAAGCGAGGTACGCGGCTTCTCGTACACCTGGTTGATCCCGTGCTGGGCGGTGCTCGTCGTGCTGACGTGTCGCCAGCCGTTCGCCTCGAGTGCGCTGCGAGTGGCGGTGGCCAGGCTCTCGAGCTCGATCCGACCGCGATAGACCTCGCGGGCCGCCTGCACGGCGGGCGTCTCGATCGCCATCGAGTCGCCCGCCTGGTAGCTCATTTCCCTTGCCACCGGGATGTCTTGGAACAGGCTCTTCACAGAACGCGGAGGATCGGTGGCGCACGCGGCAAGCGTGACGGCCGCCGCAAAGGCCACGATGGTGGGCCTGGCGATCATGGCGGAATCCTAGCAAGCCGTCGTGCCGTCGGCCACCCGCGCCCTCGTGCGGTGCGCGGGACCGAACCATGTCCGCTCTAATACCGGATATCCAGCAGGCCGAACTTCCACAGCGCCGATATCGCGATGACCAGCATGGTGCCAGCCGCGAGCGATACCATCGACGCAAGGAAGACGAACCGCCAAAACACCGGTTCTTGATTCATGAGCGTTTCGAGAGCAACGTCCGTGCCGCACTCAGATGCACCGAGATTCAGTGACTTACCTCACGGTTGGCGGGTATTGAGTCGGCTAGTTCCTGATCGCCCGTCTACTCGGCGCCTGCGCCTGGGACGCTGAAACTGCGGTTCGAACCGCTATGCTCAGAAGTGACGCGTCAGCGCGCCGAGTCGAGCTGACTTCGAAGCACGCCGGCGATTGCGCCGCCGAGCATGAGCGTGAAGGCGCTCATCCGTAACACCATCGCGGCGGCGAGGGTCGCGATCAGAATCGCGAGCGTCAACGCATCCGGGATGGCGGCCGGGGCGAGCCGGACCAACGACACGGCCAACACACCGATGACGGCGGGGCCCATACCCTTCATCACGGCTTTGACCCACGTCATCTGTCTCACACGGTCGAGAATCGGGAGAATCGCGAGCATGATCACAAATGACGGCAGGAATGCGCCCGTTGCCGCCACGACGGCTCCCGTGATCCCGGCCAGCTTGTAGCCGACATACGCCGCAATCATCAGCACGGGGCCCGGCGTCAGTTGTCCAAGCGCGAGCCCATCGATGAACTCACGCGCCGTGAGCCATCCAAACTGCCCGACCACCTGATCCTGGATGAACGCAATCATCGTCAACCCGCCGCCGATGGTGAACGCGCCGACTTTGAGGAAATAAAGACCGAGATCGAGCAGGCTCTTCGGGTTCGGCGTCCATCCTCCGGCGGCCGCGTTGGGTGTGGATGTCGACGCCCACCATACCGCGGACAGCACGGCGAGAATGAGGAGCACCGAAACGAGACGCACGCGCACGAGCAATATGCCTCGATAGAACAGCAGCAGGCCGACGCCGCCAGCGAGGACCAGGATGGGGACGATTCCGAGACGTGTCGCCGCCAGCGCCGCTGCGGCCGCGAGCCCGATGATCGTTTCGGTCACGGTGCTGGCGGCCGTTCTGCCGAGCCGGTAGAGGGCGATCGCGAACAGACCGATGACGACGGGACCGAGACCATCGAAGGCGCTGCGTGCCAACGGCGTCAGGCCGAGCGTCGCATAGCCGATCGTCAACGCGAGCATGATGACGAACGCGGGCAGCACGAAGCAGAGGCCGCCAAGCAGCCCACCCCACCAACCGCCGCGGGCATAGGCGAGGAAAATTCCGAGCTGTGTCGCCGTCGCGCCCGGCACCATGTTCGCGACCGCCAGGCCTTCCAGGAAGCGCTCCTTCGACACCCATCTCCGCCGGTGCTGCAACTCGGCCTGCATGACGCCCATGATGGCGGGGCCACCGTAGGAGGTGGCGCCGAGCTTGAACAGGGTGATGGCGATGTCTTTCGACTCGCTGTCGCTCGTGGCGGCGATCGCATTCATGGTCATGGCCGGATGAAACAATAGTTTCACATCGAAGTCAAGCGCTCACCACGACGCCCACCGCGCAGACCTCTGCGAGCCGCGCGCGACGCCTCGTGACGCCGAACTGCAACTAGTGTTTCACTCGATCATGCGCGGCGGACTGGCCGCGTGGTACGGGTAGGCGAATCAGTCACCATCCGCGGGCGTGACCGCGCCGACCGACCGCCCCGACTTGCGCCACACGTCGAAGAGCGCGTGCGAGGCGGCCGGCCATACGTGGGTCGGGACCTCGGGCGTCTGCTGTAATCGAGACGGGCCACGCGAATCCGGCCGGGCTCGCCTGACAGGAAGGGCGAGCTCGGTCGGATCGTTGACGGAATTTGCCCGCTCGTCGTCAGGTCAATCCACCATCCACCGACATCACCTGGCCGGTGATGTAGCCCGCGGCGTCGGAGCACAGAAACGCCACCAGCGGCGCGATCTCCTCAGGGCGCGCGGCCCGACCGAGCGGAATGGCGTTCAATAGCTCGCCGCGGACGGTGGAATCGAGGCCGACGGTGAGCGCGGTGTCGACGAAGCCGGCCGACACGCAGTTGACGGTCACGCCGCCGGCGCCCGCCTCGCGGGCGAGCGCCCTGGCCAGGCCGATCAGCGCGCTCTTGGCCGCCGCATAATTGGCCTGTCCCCGCCGGCCGAGCAGTGCGGATGGCGAGATGACATAGATGATGCGGCCCCAGCCACCGGCGAGCATGGACGGCAGCGCCGCGCGAGAGGCGAAGAAGGCGCCATCGAGATGCACCGCCAGCACGTCATCGAAGTCACCATCGGACATTTGAAGTAGCAGGTGGTCGCGCGTGAATCCGGCGGCGTGGACGAGCACGTCGAACGGGCCACAGCGCCTGAAGAATGCGGCGACGTCCTCGCGCGACGCGGCGTCACAGCGCTCTATCGAGATCGTGAGGCCGTCAGCACGCGCGGCCTCGCACGCGACACGAGCCGAGGACTGGTCACGCGCGTAGGTGGCGGTCACGTGCAGGCCGTTGCGCGCCAGAGCGCGGGCCACGGCCAGCCCAACGCCCCGGCTGCCGCCCGTCACGAGGGCGCGTCGCGCGGTGGTCACCGACATCGAGATGACTATACTGGCGCATGCTCGACTCGCGGCTCCTGAAGGACGTTTCGACACTGTCCGCCGCCAGCGCCCCCCGCTGGTACTGGCATCCCTACAACCGCGCCATGCTCTATCGGCTCGCAGGCATGCTCGGCCGGCTGCCACGCGGCAGCCGGCTGGCGCTGGCCCGGACGCTGGGCGGACAGGCGCCGCGGTGGCTCCCCGCCGAACGCGCGGCGGTGCGCCGGACGCTGGAAGTCGTCACGGGGGCGACGGGCACGCGGCTGGACGCGCTCACGAGGCGCTTGTTCGGTGAGTTCGCGATGTGCTTCGCCGATCTGGTCACGACGAACCGGGAGTCTCCCTCGCGCCTGGGGCGCTACGTGGAGCAGGTGAGCGGGACGGAGCACGTCTCGGCGCTCACAGGCGGCCTCGTCGCGGTGACCGCGCACGTCGGCAACTGGGAGATGGCGGGCCGACTCCTGGCCACGAGTGGGCAACGGGCGACGCACGTGGTCGCCTCGCCGGACGAAATCCCCGAGCTCGAGCGCTGGGTGCGCCGCGATGGCGACGGTCTGCGGTTCGTACCCCGAGCGCACCCCGGCATCGGCGTCGAGCTGGTCGCGGCACTGCGGCGGGGCGACGTCGTCGCGCTCCAGGGCGATCGGGCCATCGGCACGCGCGGTGACGTCACGGTTCCCTTCTTCGGCCGCCCGGCGCCGTTTCCGCTCGGGCCGTTCTTGCTTGCGCGGGCGGCGGGCGTGCCGGTCGTGCCTGCGATCTGCCTGCTCGGGCGCAGTCACCGCTACCACATGCGCATCGCCGCTCCGATGTCCATCGAGCGCGGCGGCGAGGAAGCGGCGCTGCGCGCGTGGGTCGCGATGCTGGAGGACATTGTGCGCGAGCATCCGACACAGTGGTTCAACTTCTTCGACGTATGGCATCCGTTCGCGGTGCCGGACGTATGAATTCCGACGTGACGCGATTGCCGATGCTCGACGCCGCCGCTCGCGCAGCGGACGCGGCTGCACCGTTCTTGCCGCCGTCGCTGCAGGATTTGTTCGATCCGCCTTCGGTGCTGTCGCACATGCTGTTCGATGAGTACATCTTCCGGCTCACGATCCAGGTCGTGCGTGCGGCTCGTCTTGATGTGGCTCCGCGTCAGTGGATGACCGTCGACGACCGCGTGGCCAAGGCCGGCCTCGAGCCCCAGCGCAGTGTCGTGCCGGTGGAGTGGATGCTCCGTCGGCTGACCGCCCGCGGCCTCTTCGAGCACAAGGACGACCGATTCATGATCGACGGCGCGCTGCCGACCGTCGACGCGACCGAGGTGATCGCGGCCCAGAAAGGCCATGACGCCGGCTGTCTGCCGTCTTACGCCGTCGCCGAAGCCGCCGCGCGTGACTACCCGGCGTTCCTGCGCGGGGAGCGGACCGGCGAAGAAATCCTGCTGGCCCCGGCGCGACTGCCGCTGTGGACGCACTACTTTTCGAACGACAACCCACTCTACGCGTTGAACAACCGCATCGGCGCCGCGGCGCTCGAGACCTGGATGGATGCTGGTCCGGCGACGATCCTCGAGCTCGGCGGTGGCCTCGGCAGCGGCGCCGCCGCGGCGCTCGGGCGTCTCAGTGCCGCCGGGCGCCTCGACGCCGTCGAGGCGTATCGATTCACCGAGCTCGTTGGAGCTTTCCTGCGCCGTGCAGAACGCCTGCTCGATCGTTGCCCGGGTGTCCCGCTCAGCTTCGCCGGCCTCGACATGGACCGGCCCTTCGGCGAACAGGGCGTGTCGCCCGCGAGTGTTTCGATCGTCTATGCGGTCAACACGCTGCATGTGGCCTACGACCTTGCCTTCACGCTCGCCGAGATCAGGCGCGCGCTCAGGCCTGGCGGCCGGCTCATCATCTCCGAATGCGTGCGACCTCGGCCACGGCAGACGGTCTATCCCGAGTTCGTCTTCAACCTCATCGAGCGCTTTCGCGCGCCGCGGCTGCACGCCGAATACCGTCCGAACGGCGGATTCCTCACGCCGGAGCAGTGGACGTCGGCGCTGCACGCGGCCGGGTTCCGTGACGTGCGGACGTTCCCGGACGTCGCGCGGATCCGGGACGTGGTCCCCGACTTCGACGTCGCGGCCATCGGAGCGATGTCGCCGCCCTAGGTACTTCAGTCGCCGGGAGGGCCATTGACCGGCTCCGCAGCTGAGCGTAGCGTACCCCCAGCGCAGCGATCTCCGGCTTCTCACCCAGACGTGGAGATCACCATGGCCAACTCAGCTCGCTCTGCCGCGGTCCACACCACCGAGCGTCGCCAATTCCTGAAAGGCGCTGTCGCCGGCGCCACCGGGCTGGGCGCGATGCTCGCTGCACGCCGAGCCCCCGCGCAGCCCAAGGGCACCGTCCTGCGGATCTTGCAGTGGAGCCACTTCGTGCCGGCGTACGACGTGTGGTTCGACAAGTTCGTGAAGGAGTGGGGGGCCAAGAGCGGCGTCCAGGTCCGGGTCGACCGTATTCCTCACCTCGAGCTGCCCTCCCGCATTGCCGCGGAATTCGCTGCCGGGTCCGGCCACGATCTCATCTACTTCGTGGGCACCATCCTGACCGGCCTCTACTACAAGAACCTCGCCGACGTCAGCGACATCGTGGACAAAATCGGCCAGAAATGGGGCGGTTGGCTTCCCTCCGCCGAGCCGATCGCGCGCGTGGAGGGCCGCTGGTACGCGCTGCCCGACTTCTACATCGTTGCGCCGATGCTCTGGCGCAAGGACCTCTTCGACCAGAGCGGCCTCAAGCCGCCGGACACCTGGGAGCTCGCGCGGGTCGCGGGCCGAACGCTGAAGCCGAAGGGGCACCCGTGCGGGATCGCATTCTCGCAGTGCAACGACGCGAACCTCTTCCTGCGAACGATTCTCTTCAGCCACGGTGCCAAGGAGTTCGATCAGTCCGGGCAACAGGTCCTCCTCGACTCGAAGGAGACGCGCGAAGGACTCCGATTCGTGAAGGCGCTGTTCGACGAGGCGATGACACCGGAGGTGTTCTCGTGGGATGACGCCTCCGACAATCGCTACCTGGCGTCGGGCGTGGCCTGCTGGGTGCACGACGCGATATCCGCCTACCGGACCACGGAGGACACCAACCCGGTGGTGTTCCAGAATACTCACGTCGCGCTCGCCCCACAGGGATCGCCCGGAGTCCGGGTGTCGATTGCCAACCCGAACGCGTACGCGGTCTGGAAGTTCTCGAAGAACGTCCCCGCCGCCAAAGAGTTCCTCGAGCACCTCGCGGACAATTGGAAGGACGGCATGATCGGCAGTCGCGGCTACAACATGCCCTTCTTCCGCGACGCCTATCGGAAGCCCATGCCGATCATCGGCTCGGATCCCAAGCTCCAGGTGCTTCAGGACTTTCCAGATTTCGTGCGGTTTGCTGGGTACCCGGGGCCGTTCACGACGCCCGTCCAGGAGGTCGTTGCCACCTTCGTCTTCCCGGACATGTGCACGCGCGTCGCGCGAGGGCAAACTCCGGATGAGGCGATCAGCTGGGCGGTGGGGGAATATCGCCGCATACTCGCCAGGCACCGGCGCAGCTAGCTCTGTGCCGCTGGAATTCTTGAATTTCCCCGCGGCGCCGCCACCGCCGCCGACGGCGGCGTATAGCCACGCCGTTCGAAGTGGTGAGTGGCTGTTCGTCACGGGGCAACTGGGCGTCGATCCCAAGACAGGGAAGCTGGTGGCCGGCGAAACGGTGGCGCAATGCCGTCAGGTCATGCAGAACCTCGCCATCGTGCTCGCGAGCGCCGGCACGAGTCTCGAGCGCGCGGTGATGGCGCGAATCTATCTGACCGATTTCCGGGATTATGAAGCCGTCAACGCCGAATACGCGCGCCATTTCTCGCCGGGACGTCTGCCCGCCAGGACAACCGTCGGTGTCACCGCGCTCGCACTCGGTGGCGCCGTGGAGATCGATCTCATCGCCCGAGTGTCCTGAGCCGCCTCGCTGCAACGCCGCACACTCCGTGGATAACCTGATCTATGACGTGCGATGCATTGTCCCGTTGTGTCGGATTCGTCATGGTTGCCCGGTCGCGCCAGAGAGGACGAGCAGGGCATGCCGGAAGAAAAACCGGCGCACATCACACGGCCGATCCTCGAACGGCCACTGTGCGCTCGATGCATCTCGGAGTCGGGCATCACGGCGAGGGACATCGCCGCGTACGTCAGGAGCACCGCGGGCTCGTTTACGCTCAGCGACGACATCGAGCGCTGCCCCCAATGCGGTCGCGCCGCCAAGGTATTCTCAGTCG
>Ga0114129_10000212_pt1 | contig 64501 bp, 46 predicted proteins | sample RhiMetdeltSRZDD1_FD_80071 | JGI IMG/M metagenome (GOLD analysis project Ga0114129, IMG submission 80071) | Populus rhizosphere microbial communities from Tennessee, USA - Rhizosphere MetaG P. deltoides SRZDD1 (version 2) (version 2) | ecosystem: Host-associated > Plants > Roots > Rhizosphere >...
AAAGTCATCCCCAACAAACCGATCCGTTATGGTGTGATCTCACATCACCATTTCGATCACACAAGCGGGTTGCCGGCAGTCGTCGCTGAGGGCATTACCATCGTGACACCAGAAGTGAATAAGGCGTTCTTCATGACGGCTCTTTCGGCGCCGCGGACGCTCGCTCCAGATTCCATGTCAAAGTCGGGGAAGAAGCCGGTTATCGATCCCATCGTCGGAGACAAGCGCGTCTTTCAGGATGCGACCCGCACATTCGAGGTCTACGTAATCAAAGGCCTGCCGCACGCGGATGGTCTTGTCGTCGGATACCTGCCGAAAGAAAAGATCCTGGTGTATGCGGATATGTTCAATCTTCCCCCGCCAAACGATCCGGTGCCGAACCCTCCAGTCGTGGGCACCATGGTGTTTCTCGACAACATCGAAAGGTTGAAGCTCACTCCTGATCGAGTCATGTCCGTCCACAGCTTGAACCCTGACCGCCTGACGTCAGTTGCGGATATCAGGGCATCACTCGGGAAGAAGTAGCATCCGTTGACTTAGCGATCAGCCATCGGTGATCGGCCGATGGCTGATTTTTCAGCCGCCTGCCTGACTCTTGCGTTTCGCAGCGTAACGATTTTTCTTAAGTGATCCTTTAACAAGAGTGCGTCCACAAGTCTTCCAACGATGCCGAATGGCGAAGTCCAAATCAATGTATCGCGGAGCAAAGTACCTTCACCATCAGGGACAAACTCGTGAATGTGTTTGAAGGATTTAAAATTCCCTTCGATCATTTCATCCGTGAATTGGTGCGGCTTCCGACATTCAATCACCTTTACTGTTAATCGCTGCATGATCGCGAAATGCTTTGCTTCAAAAGTAACGGTCTCGCCCAAGGTGACCTTGCCGCGTTCACGAATTAAATCGAAGCACGTCTCGGGTGGAGCATTGATCTGAGTTTCGATAACCAGTGTTTGCACGACTGCACCGCCTTGACCCTAGATGTGTTCCACGGTAGCCTACGCGATGATATCGAATCCTTTCGAACTGCAACGCGGCACGTTTTCGATTTCGACAGATCCGAAACGACAAGACGTATCCGCAATCCACGCATACCTCTCACAGTCCTACTGGGCAGAAGGTATTCCCGTAGACATCGTTGCCAAATCGGTAGAGAACTCGCTCTGCTTCGGATTGTTTGACGGTACCCGCCAGATAGGTCTGGCGCGCGTCATCACGGACAAGGCAACGTTCGCGTATCTTTGTGATGTTTACGTACTCGAAAAATACAGAGGCCTGGGCCTGGGTAAGTGGCTGATGGAAGCGGTGCGAGCGCATCCAGAACTTCAGAATCTGCGCCAGTTCGTTCTCATAACGCGCGATGCTCACGGTCTTTACGAACAGTTCGGATTCAGTTCTCTGAATAATCCCGACCGATATATGGCGCTCGTCCATCGCGACATTTACAAGAAAGTTAATTCGGTGGATTAATGTTTTTTGTCGGCATAACGAACCATCGCGTCGATTGCCATTTGGATGCGGCGGGCCCGAGATTCAGGATTGCGGTAATAAAAGATGCTAAGCAGATGGCCCCGCTTCTGCGAAGGCGGCATCTTTTCCCATCCGGAGCGAGCGTACGGCTCGCGATTCATGGCGGCGACGAGGAATGGCGGCAGATCGCCTCGCTCCGCCTCCATTGTCAGGTACAGCCGCTCGGCAAGTTGCTCAGCGCGGCGCGTGCGCGTGTTTTGTTCTTTGCCGGCGTTTACCCATTTAGCCATTTCCCGGCGCGTGAACGGACTCATCGAGTTGAAATAGGCCATAAGGGTCTTTTCCTCTGCGAGCGCCGTCTTCAGTTCAGTCGGCATTTGCATGACGCGCGGCTCGGTATCGGGTTCGATGCGAATACGCGCCGTTCCTCCAACACTGACGCGCCCACCAGTCCTCATCTTTTTGTTCACCACCATCCAATGGATACCTTCCCGTGTCGGAAACAGCGAACTCTGAAACGCGAATCCATTGATCTCCCCCTTTACCCGAAGATGCCCACGTGTGCCCCAAACCTTTTTTACGTCGATCGGTATGCGGACGATCGTCCAATTGAGCTGCCCGCCTCCTCTTTCGAGTGTTGCGGTAAATGTCTTTGCAACCGGCCTAACGGAAGTTGTCATACAATCGCGCCGCCGTTAACTTCATGAATCATTGTAGGTGCTCTGCTGTGAATAACACGTATTGCACTCCTTGCCTTACGAAATAGAATGGCACCACACCTAGGAGGCACCATGTCACAACGAGCGGGCGCATTTGAGTTCAGAACTGAGATTGAACAGGCGATTGCGGTGCTGGAAAAAGCGGCGAAGGCGAAGGATGCGGCGACTATAGCGAACTTGTACGCAGAGGATGCGACACTCCTTCCACAGGCGGCGCCACTCATCAAAGGGCGGCCAAATATAAGGCAGTTCTGGGAGTCGTTCTTCGCTGGGGGAGGTTCCGATGTGAAAATTGGCGTCATCGAAATAACCCCTCTCGGCGATATCGCTTATGAGATTGGCCGTTTTGAAGCAAACATGCCCAGCCCTGGAGGCTCAGTGAGAAGTCAAGGGAAGTACGTTGTGATCTGGAAGCGGCAGTCTGACGCAAGCATTAAGATGTGTGTCGACATCTTCAACACGAACAGCTAAGAAAACCATTTGCTGCCTTCGTTCCCGCCAAACGCGCAACAAGAGTCGATCCGTTGTCGCATGCGCCAGGAATACATCACGATCCAGGCATAAAACAAACGATAGTCCAGCCAAAATGCGAAAACTCGGCTTCTTTCGCCGGTACTGACGGCCGTACGTCAGCGCGCCGACATTTCGGCACCTGCCTGCCGGTCAAAACCGATATCTATGCAAGAAAAACGGATATCGTCTGCATTTTCAACACGAGAGTTCGCGAGCGCGTTTGGCTTCAAAACTGCCGATACTCAGTGCATGACAACAAACTTCGACATCCTTCAAACAAACCTCGCAACTCCCCCCGAGTCCCTACCCAACACGTAAGGGGCGGCAACGCCCCTTCCACCTTCAATTAATACGACGCATCGCAGTCCCCCACATCAGCAAATTGGCGATCGGCGAGTGCTGATTGCTGATGTGGGGAACCGGATCCTCAACGAATGTTATTACCCTCATGAACATTCCCTGCGTTCAGAATTTTTCGAAATCAGGAGTGCGTGAGAAAATGATGCACAAATTCACGAGACATTCAGGAGGAAACTGATGAAGGCACTTGCACTCATTATCGGCGCCGCCACACTCCTTACAGCCGGTGTTGGTATCGTATCGGCGCAGACGACGCCAACTACGGTAGACGGCCTTGTTTCGGCAGCAAAGAATGCGGCTGGTCTCGAGTGGGCGGGCACGTTCCTCAGACTCTGTATTCCGCCTGCTCCTACCGACCCGGCAGCAGCACGCGGCGGCGCGCGTGGAACTCCTCCGGGACCGCCGGCCAAGGAAACCTGGTATGGAGAGCCGGCGAAAGTCGCCGACAACCTCTATTTCCTGGGAACCAGGATTCACAACGCATGGGCAATCGTCGGCAATGAGGGAATCATTATCCTTGAGGCACTGTTCGACTATGCAGCGCAGGATGAAATCTTCGGCGGCATGAGGAAGGTTGGCCTGGATAGCAGGAAGGTCAAATACGTCATTTTGTCGCATGCCCACGCGGATCATGATGGCGGTGCCAAGTTACTTCAGGATGAAATCCCGGGCGTACATCTAATCTACGGCGCCGCTGACTGGGACGCCGTCGACAAATCGACCAATCACGCGGGCGGTAAACCCAAACATGACACCGTCGGCACAGACGGAATGAAGATTTCGGTAGGCGATGCGTTCGTTCAAATCGTCACGATGCCCGGCCACACGCCAGGAACGCTGTCTTTCCTGTTTGAAGTGCGAGACAACGGAAAGCCGCTCCGTGTCGCGTACGTTGGTGGTACAGCGATCCCGTTTAACGGCGATGCGGCTTACTATGACGGCTACATCGCATCATCCAAGAAAATGGCGAAGGCCGCAGCCGACTTCGGTGCTACAGCGCTGATGTCGAATCATACCGAGTTCGACAACGCTTTTTTTAAAGCTCATACAGCGGCAAATCGTAAAGCCGGCGAAGCGAATCCATTCGATGTTGGGACGCCGGCAGTCGCGCGCTACTTTACGGTAGTGCAGGATTGCGCAACTGCAGCAAGGATCCGAGCTGTTGGAAAATGAAAGTCTGCAACAACTGGATTGTGATCGCTCAATTGACTCCAACGCGAGCCTCGAACGATGCGGCATGATTGAAGCCGTGTTAACCACGAACGCGGGACAAAAATACCATCGCAATGGTAGGGGGCACTCGGGTTGCCCATCCAACGCAGGGTTTGGGCTAAGGGACGGTCCGGATTCGCTGCCTGCCAGCAACTTACTAAATCGAACTCATTGGCGAGACGGTCGAGGAGATCGCGTTCTCCACGCATAACTCTGATTCGCTCGCGTGGCTGCCGATATCCGACTGCGATGTTAAAGTCGCCGGCCAGTACAAGGTCGGCACGGTCTCGGAACAAGGATATACGATCGAGAATGTCTTGCATCGTGCGGATGTATCCGCGCTCGCCTACGGGTCCGTGCACGCTGAATACGATCAAAGAACGCTCCGACCACGCGGCATTCCGAATCTCGCCACCGACTACCCAGCCGTCGTACTCCTGGATCACGATCGGAACCAACGAAGCTGATCGTGCTAACAGTCCGCTTCCCCAGCCTCTGCTTCCGGCGGACTGCCAAGCGAAGGCGTCGCCCTGATCATGACGGAATCGCTCACCCGGGGAATTCTCCGGCGGTCTGCACTCCTGCGCCAGAACCAGATCTGGCTTTAGATTCCGGATCACTCGCGACCAGTGACCGCAACGCTTAGCGCTTCCTGCACGAAGAAAGTTGTAGGTGACAATTCGCATCGCTCACCAGCATTTCCGTTATTCACACTTTCGAAAAACCCATTACGGCGTGAGACGTAACACGCCGCTAGCCGGGATCACCAGATTCGTGAATGTGCTCAAAGTGGTGCCATTAATCGTTATGGGAAGAGGCGAGCCATCAGGCCTAAACGCATCCAGGCGGACCGTCTGACTGAAGCTGGTCGTGTTGTGTATTTGAATTTCAGTTTTCCAACCAGCTCCTGTCACAAACTGAGGGAGCAGGATAGACCCCAATCCGCCCACGCCCGTCGAGATCGCGGGAACGAAATTGTTTGGATTGCTGTCAAGATCGCTTACTGGAAGAAATGCGAATGCGGACCCGCGTACTTTCAAAACGTAGAGAGACACGGGAGTGGTCGATGTGAGAACCATTGTTCCGCTGAATTCCGGGGGCACGGTGAGGAGTTCTGTAATGAATTTTGAAATCTGCTGTCGGGAAATGACTTGAATTGTTGCCGCAGCTACCTGTGTGCCGTTAGTTTGGCGAAGAACCAACCCTACGCTTGCGATGGAATTGCTTGGGTTAAGTATCACGATCCCAAGATTAGAGTCCGCGCTGCTGCTCACATTGATTCGGACCAGAGCATTCCTCGTTAGAGTTTCCGGGAGGGGACCTGCTTCAAAAGTATTTGGACTGGAAGGAGTGACATCCTCGAAAGCGACCATCACACCTGCAGCGGGAAAGGCAGGGCTAACAACGGCGTAGCCCACCTGAAGAGTTCCTTGAGACAGCGCCGTCGTTGCACAAAACAGAATTGAGCTGAAGACTCCGGCGAGTTTCAGCACTCCCCTTAATCCACAAAAGTCTTTTCCGGTCACGTCGCACCTCCCGCGGGCTGCTTCAAAAGTGAAACAAGTGTCGCATATCGGGAGGCGGGGCAAAGAGGCACTTACGTGCCTGTGTCCTAGTTTTTAATCGACTGTAAAGGCGAGGTACATCAGCTCGCCACGGCGCTCGAGTTCCAGGACAACCGGATCGCCTGTCATCAGCGGATCCAGGGCTGCACGGAGTTCCGCCAATGTTTTGATGGGCGTACGATTGATGGCGTAAATAATGTCGCCATTGGCCAATCCGCCTTCTTGCGCGTTAAGAGCACCAAGAACCGTTGACGCAACAACAACGCCCGAGCTTGAGCGCAACCCCGGTAACAGCTCCGCAATCCGCTTATCCAGATTTACGGCAAGAATACCCAGTCGCGGCACCAGGTTGTCGCGGGGATCGGCCGCGGCAACGAGGCCCGCAAGAGGTTCCCTCCGCTCCGTCATTGCCACCGGCACTTCCTGGGTTTTCCCATCGCGAAGAATCTGCAATGTAACGACGTCGCCGACGAGATGGCGATACAGCCCGACCTGAAACTGACGGCCATTCTCCATCGGCTTACCGTCCAGTGTGAGGATCACGTCTCCGGTTCGCAGGCCTACCCGTGCACCCCCACTTCCCGGCCTAACGTCGGCAATCACAACACCGTTATCGCGCTCAAGCTTCAGGCCGGAAGCGAGCGTGGGGGTTATGGTTTGCACGCGGAGACCGATATCGCCACGGCGTACCTGTCCTGACTTCTTGATTTGCTCGTATACGGTTTTCACGATATTACTTGGTGCAGCGAACCCAACGCCTTCGTTGCCGCCGGCTTGAGAGAAGATGAGCGTGTTGATGCCCACCACCCGGCCTGCCAGATCTAACAACGGCCCGCCGCTACTCCCGGGATTAATCGACGCGTCCGTTTGAATGTAAATCATCGGCGACTCGGGCTCGAGCTGCCGCGCGACTGAGCTAACCACTCCGAACGAAACGGAATTGTGAAGACCTAGAGGATTGCCGAGGGCCAGCACGAGTTGGCCTGCGCGCACCTCATCCGAGTCCCCCAAAGAAAGGACCGGCAGGTTCTTTTCATTCACTTTGACGATGGCTAGATCGGTTTCCAGATCGATGCCGACGACCTCTCCTGCGACCGTACGGCTGCCCGCGGCAAGAATCGACTCACCTTTCGACGGAATAGGGATTTCGACACGCAATCGCTGCGCGCCACGCACGACGTGAGCGTTCGTGACGATATAACCGTCACGATCCACGATGACGCCTGAGCCCGATGCCCGTTGTGTCGTGATGAGATCACCCACCTTGGGAACGATGCCCTCACCGGCTACATAAGATGTGGTAACGATTTCAACGACGGCGGGACTGGACGCACGCGTTATAGTTTCGAGGGAAGTGCTTAGATCTGCGGCTGTCGTAACCGGGCGGCGCTGCGCCTGAGCGAACGCATCGGCCGTGCTTAGCATCAGGCCCATGCAGGCAATTGCGAAGACCCTGCTGTTCAATTTACGTGTCGACATAGTCGTTCGTCCTTTTGGTGAGTGTTTGCTGCATGAATGAATTGGTAACGATAGTCCAAACCGGGGCCGTCGATCACTGACTAATAAAGCAGGATTTGGATTCGTGGGCAAGTTTTGCGGGGGGAAAGAAAGCGAACGGGACAGGACCGGAACATCAAAAGGTACGCATCGCTATCCTTTTGTGTTGCCGGCTACGGGCTCAGCCGCTGATATGACGACGAATTCCGTCAAGGACGAGCAGCAAGCCCCCTATTAAGAGGGTCATTGCTAAGCCGACTAGAAAAGCTATCGAGATATGCATAAGAGCTGTCAGTTCAGCCTCCTCGCTGTCATTTGCAACTTAGCGTCCATTAGCTATGACTCATGAATTCTTCGGATTACTGTTTCTGCAACAATTATCGGCGCCCGGATTTCGGCAGCGTGCCGCCGGAATAGCACCAGCAAGTTGAGTTTTCTCATGAGGACACGGAATTTGGCTCCGAACTTTTTGTCTATTGACGAGATGCGAATGATCGGCCCTAAGAGAGGAAGTGAATCTCGACAGCCGAGACGTTTTAGAACACCGGGGAGCTACCGAACATCCCGGAAAACCGTTCCGTTTTTCATGACAAAGCGTACGCGTCGAGTGGCCGATATGTCGCGGGTGGGGTCGCCTTCAATCGCGATCAGATCGGCAAGCAAACCTTCCTTGACCTGCCCAATACGGTTTTGCATGTGAAGCACGCGCGCATCGACGGATGTGGCGGACCGCAGTGCATCCAGGGGATACATTCCAAAATCAACCATCGCTTCGAGTTCGCGCGCGTTATCGCCGTGAGCAAACACGCCGGAATCGCTGCCGCTGGCGATTGTCACGCCGGCCGTCAGCGCCGCTTTGAAACTGGCGCGCTTACCTTCAAGATCGTTGGAGTAAAACGTTAACGACGCCGTCAAAGTCGGGCAGAGCGCAACATTGTGCTCTTTCATCAAACGAAACACTTCGAGGGTACCGCGGTCGCCGTGCTCGATGGTTTCCACACCCGCCAGGACTGCGCGCCGCATTCCTTCGGGAGTCGCGGCGTGGGCTGAGACGGCGCGACCGCTGCTCTTGGCCGTTTCGACGATCAACTTCAGTTCATCGAGAGAAAACGTGGGTTGGGGTTCACCGTTTGGTCCCCAGTTGTAGTCAGCGTAGACCTTGATCCAATCTGCGCCTTTCCCAATCTGATCACGAACGACGCGGATAAGGCTGTCGACACCATCTGCTTCCTCGGCACCTTGTGGAACGCGCCACTCGGGTGCATAGCCTTTTGGAGCATAGCTTCCACTCGCAACTATGGCGCGCGTGACAACGAGCATGCGTGGGCCAGGTATGATCCCCTGTGCAACGGCATCTCGCAGACCGACATCAGCGTAGCCCGCCCCTTCCGTCCCAAGATCACGGATTGTCGTGAAGCCGGCCAGCAGCGTGTTGCGAAGATGATTTGTCGCGCGCGCTATACGTAAGGACAGCGCTTCGTGCGCGACCTGATCGTTCCAAGGAGTCTCGCTGTAAGGATGCAACAGAACATGGGAGTGAGCCTCGATGAACCCCGGAAGCAGCGTCATTCCCGGTAAATCGATTGAACGGGCGCCTGCCGGCGCAGTCACACTTGCAGCCGGTCCGGCACGCTCGATCTTTTCTCCGCGGACGATGACAACCCAGTTCTCGTGGACCTGCTCGCCATCAAAAACTCGAGCCGCACGAAGTAGTGTGGCCTGCGGTGTGGACTGACCTAATAACTGGACAGCAAACAGGCAGAACAAGAATGTAATGATGCCGCGCCGAGTCATACCGACAATTGCTCCATTATTGAACGAATTGTGATCTTAAAACACCAGGGCACCTCAGAATGCCTGGCCGATGCCGAACGAAAACCGCGCGGTCGATTCGCCGGGACGCGGACGTATATTCCATCCAAGGTCGGTCCGCAGGAGGACAAACGGTGTGTGAATGCGCAGTCCGAAACCCGTTCCATAACGCAACTGGGATAGATCGACGACGTTCTCAAGCTTTTCGCCAACCAAACCCGCATCGACAAACGTTACACCGCTAAACTTCCATAACACTGGAAAACGTAACTCCTGATTGAATATGAGTACCGAGTTTCCAGGTTCCGGTGTCAGTTGATCCTGCTTGAAACCACGGACTGAGCTGCCGCCGCCCGCGTGGAACTTGTCGTTGATGCTCAAGTCCTGCCCCCGAAATCCGGCGCCCAAACCGATACGAAATCCGCTTGCCCAAACAAGGCTCTTCTTGACCGGTTTGAAGTGCAGATACGTGCTGTAATTTCGAAAGAACAGGATAGAAGAGCCAATACCTGGTGGAGCGATTTCAAAACTGTTCGATAAAAAGGTGCCCCGCGCGGCATTCAGAATGTCATCACGCGTGTCACGTGAGACGGTACCGTTGAAGCGCGCGATCGGAATTCGAGGATTGCCTTGGGATGAGTCTGTAGCATCGCGAGGGTAATTCCTCTCTTTTCTAAAGCTGTAGTCATAGGACAGGACGTAATACTTCTGAAACCGCCATTGCTGCTGCGCGGTCACACCCCAAAAGTCCGAGATCAGGTCCGGATCCGTGAGCTCGCGAGTGCGAAATAGCGTCACAGTTGTCGTAACGTTACGACCGTAGAACTCTGGAACGCTGCCGAACACGCGCCCGTCGCGTTCGTCAGCATCGACCTTGATCCTGCCTCCAGTGGTAATTCCTCGACCGAAGAGATTGTTGTATGAAATATCGCTTGTGACTCCAAGATCGCGCTCGTTCGTTTGAAGATGATCTGTTACGACGAAGCCGTACCGTAGCCTCCAGGGAGGATTCTCGTTCAGCCGCACGCGCGCGACGTAACCCTCTCCGCTCGGAACCGCTTCAATGTCGACGCGCCTGAACAAACGTGTGTCATACAGCTTCTTCCGTGTGAGATTGAATTTCGAATAATCGACGGGATCGCCTGTCTTGAATTGCAGATGGCGTTGGATGTATCCCATATCCGTAACTGTCGCTCCCTCGACCTCGACCGATTTAATGACTTGACGTTCTCCTTCTGAGATCGTAAAGCGAACGCCGACGCGGCTATGGTCCGGATCGGACGTCGTCGATGGCACGATCTGAACATCGTTGAAACCATCCTCCCAGTACTCGCTCGTTACACGCTGGCGTGCCGTTTCAAGCCACGCGGATGTGAACGGAACTCCGGATTCACCGGTCTTGTCTGCCTCCTTCTTTATGGCATCGCGCTTTATGGCATCACGGAGCCGTGATGCTTCAAGAGCAACGTTTCCATCGAATTCGATCTTGTCGACGATATATTGGTTGCCGCGATTGACCGTCACCACAAAGTGCGCTCGATTCTCTTCAATCTCCAACATTGGAATTGTCGACGTTGCATCCAAGTACCCATTCGGCCGCAAGGAAGCTTCAATACGTTCCTTCACGGCTTCAGGATGCTCCATAACAACGCCGGCATTCTCGTTAATCGCGATAGGGTCGACCCCCTTGAAGATCCACGTAGGTGCGCCAAATTCCTTTCCTGGATCGATTATGAAAACGTGATGCCGATAGTCAGGGCCCGTTGACATGTCTTTATCGGAGACAGCTGCCTGCAAGTAACCCTCTGAACGAAAATGACGGAGCAGGCGGTTCGTCGTATCCCGGAGCAGCGGCCCCTCGGCTGGTCGCGTTGTCCACATCTGATTGATTTCAGCTTTGATGTTGTCCGGCACTTTCGCACCTTCATACTCGAGGACCACGCGTGGGCCATCCATGATCTTAAAATGCACGTCCACCTTTCCATTGTCCGGGGTCTGCTGGGCCTGAATTCGGACTAATGGAAATTGGTTCGACGCGTAATAGCGGCGAAGATTCCGCACATCACCATTCATTCGAAACACGTTGAATGGCTTGCCGGGCTTCGTAACCTGCTTCAGAAGATCTTTCATGGACAGTTGTGTTCCGGTGAACGTGATGTTTCGAAGGATTGCCTCGTTCTTCAGGGTTTTTCGTTTTGGAAGCTCCGGTCCGCCTCCGATTCGGATCTCATGATTCAAATCGAACTGCAGCTCGTTTTGTTCGGTATCGTTGACACCGCGAACAACGAAATTCTTGAACGCCGCGTATGAGGCGATCCAGGTTTGCGCGTTGGAGTCGTTTAAGATTTGCGAGTAGGCCAGGCTGAAATCTTTCGTGATGTCTTTCCCGATAGTCAATCTTGCAGTCACATCCGTCTGATTCGCTACGGTGACGGGATCGATACGGACGGTGTTCAGACCTAGAACGCTGCCAGCCTGGCTAAGAACTCTTTCTGTCAGCTGGCCCGATAAATAATTCAGCGTTTGCTCGCCCGCAATCGACACGTACGAGCTCTCCACGTCCTTCGGTGAACGACCCGTAACCAACATAAATATGATGTCCGTTTTCGTCTGCGTTGGATCGGACGATGTCAGTTCCGTCTTCAGTGTTTCCGGAGTGCCCGTAACGGTTAACGTAATCAGATAGTCTTCGTCTTTACCGAATTTCAGTTCGTGAGTCGCTTCGAAGTCGAAGGTCGGCTCCGTGCGCAGGGGATTATTGAAATCGATTGCGCCCCGCTCAATGGTGTAGCGATCACCACGTTGACCAAGCGCAGCCTCCTGATTCGTCGTCGAGCCAGAGCTGGGGCCGAAATAGAGTTCCCCCCCATCCTGCACGATTGCCCGTCCGAGGATGATCGGGTTTGACGCCGTACCACGGACGCGAAATGAACCAGTTATCTCCAGATCGGCCAGATTGTTCTTGATGGCGACCGGACCTGCAGTTTGGACGTTAACTTCCATTCGAATCTGGTCGCCGATACTCGATTGCGGGGTGATACCGCTCGCCACCGGCCGAGAGGTGATTCGCGAAAACACTTCCTGCGTCAGGTTGATCCTTTCCTCATACAGGGCATTGAGCACATTGACATCACCAGTCAAGGTGAGCGCCGGCATACTCCCGTTAAGGCCAAGCTCCGCCGAAACCTCGCTGTTCAGCCCCGGGGGATAATCCATTTGAGCGTGCTCCAGCTTCAGTTGAAACCGCGCATCGCGAAGCCCGTTTGCCGAAATGGTGGCCTCGCCCGATGCCTCGAACGGGCCGCCGTTCACGAGTCCCGTCGCGCGGGTTATCTGGACGTGATCCAATCGGAGTTCTGCTGCCACTTCGACGGCAGTGAGAAATATGTCTGGTCGCTCGAGCGTAAGTTCGCCGCCGGAGACATTAACAAAACCGTCAAGATTCGGATTTTCCGGAGTTCCGTTCAAGGCGATGTGTGTTTTTAATCGGCCTCCCGGGCTTGCATTTGGTACGAACGGCTGGAGAACAGCCAGATCCGTATCTGCTTCGGCTTCGAAGTTGAGCGTACGGTCCATCAGATTCGCGTTTCCGGTGACGCGAGCATGCGTGTCGAGGCCCTCCAGTTCGAGTTGCCGCACGGTCAACACATGATGATCGATCTCGGCTTCGATTGGCTGAGTCTGATGAATGGCAACATCGCGAACGGTGAGTTCGAGCTGCGTGACACGCGCCCGCCCGCTAACTCCATCCAACGTTGGACTCGCAAGGTTCACCTCCCCCTCGACGCTTGCGATTCCTTTAATAGGGCGATCTTTTATGAACCTCTCCGGCTTGAGGTTTTCGACGCGAAATCCAAACTGGCCTGTCCCTTGCCACGATCCGCGGCCGGTTACTGTCGCAGTGGCTTCCTCAAAGCTTGCACGAAGATCCCGAATTGAGAATTCGGCTCCCGTGAAATCGACGTCCGCCGATACCGTTGCCGCATCGGTCATCTCCTTCGTACGCACGGTCGCGTTGCGCGTCTCGAGAGCTCCCTCGATCGAAGGATTGTTCATGGTTCCGCGTACCGTCGCCATAACCTCGGCTGTCCCGCCCAACTCCATATCCTTGACCGGAAGCTTTGGCAGATCGGCCGTCACATTTAGTCGAATGCCCGTGTCCAGCAGTCCATCAGCCGAAAGGTCCACCCCTTCTCCCGCGAGCGTGAACTTGTCGAAACGAAGATGAGTTGCTTTGAGAGGCTGCGCTTGACCGGCCGCTTCGATTCGGCCTTCGGCAATGAAGTCGTATTGTTCGTACTGAATCGGCGTATGGTTCGCCTTGAGTTCCATTGTGAACGGATACGGTTCTTCGACCGTGATGTCGCCTGTTGCAGTAGCCGCGTACTTATCTGCACTGACCTGAACTGTCGCGACTTTACCGTGAGTCGTGCCCTCCAGGCGGACAGTACCGTGTTCCTGCTTCTGGTAAACAACATCGCGAAGCTCTCCTGCGAAATCGGTATCCGGCAAACGGTATGCGCCGTGGACCTTCGCCTTCATGAAGACCGTCGTCGAGAGGTCGGCTACCTGAACGATATCGATATTCGACGCCTCCAGTTCGGCGTCGACCTGCTCGGTTGCGATATTCAAGGAACCCGATGCCACTAGAGTGCCATCGGCCTGGTGAGCTTCCAGCCGGTTAACTCTCAAAGAATTGTTTGCAAAATTGCCATCAAGGCTCACGTTGTCAATGTGAGTACCACCGACATCAATGCCGGCCGAAGAACCGCGGAACGATGCTGCCGGCTGCTCTAGGGATCCATCTATATTCGCAGTGAGATCGACTACGCCTTGAACTTGCGGTGCGAAGTCGTTGAGGGTCGCCCGGATCTGTGGGACGTCACCATGAATACGCCTGTTTGTCACGTTCAGTTGCACCGTACCGCCGGAGAGATGCGACCTTTTCGATTCGGCTTGAATCTCTTCCAGAGTGACGATGTTGTTGCGGAATGTCGTGGTTGCTGAGGCATTCAGCGGGCCGAATTCTTCATAAGACGCGCCGGTTACTCGCAGCTGTCCGTTTGCTGTGGGATTCTGAAAAGTACCGGCTACCGTTCCTCCAAGCTCTACGAGTCCGTACTTGCGGTAAACAACCTGATAGGTTCCGCGCAACGTCTGATCGAGGCCCGTGGTTATCTTTGCTCGAACTGCCGCATCCATGACGCTGGCGCGCGCATCGACGGTGGCTTTGGCGTTGGAAATCGTTATGTTCGTGTCGGCCGTTCCATATTGCGGACTACGGACTCTGGCATGACCTTCTCCCAAAGCGTCACTAAAGTCCGGTGCCTTCCATCCCAGTTCCAGCGTGCCGTCGGTGCGCGCAATCAACCCAATCGGATCGAGACGCAGGTCCTTCCAGGAGATGCGCGAGGAATTCGCCACGTCGCTGATTTTCGCGGATCCCGTGATTTCCCCACCCGCCTGAGTAGCCCGAAACTCCGAAACATCCAACACTCCTTCCGCATAGGACACTTTCGCGATAGCTCGAATGTCCTTCCACTTTTGAATCGTGATCGCCTCCGTTGCAATGTTTGCATTCAGAGCGACGGCCGGAGCCCATCGAACGAGGCCATCAGCCGATCCTGCGCCGGAATAATCGGCGTACCGAATCTGCCAATCCATCGAACCAAATTGGAGACTGTCATCCAGCAACACAAATGGAATTCGCGGCACTTCAAATTGGATGTCGGGCGAGATGGACACCGGCGAGCTCAACAGAATGCTGCCCCGGCCGTCCGTCGCTTCAAGCGACACAGCAGGTGCGCTGATCGTGGTGCCCGGACTTGAAAAGGAGAGGGCCGCGTTACGGATTGCGAGATGATCGATGCGAATGTGTGGCGGCTGTGACGCTGTTGTGGCAGTCGAAGGAGTCGTAGAGCCTGACGATCGGATATCTATAACGACTCCATCCGCTTCGAAATTCGTAATGCGCAGATCACCTGAGCGATATGGCCGCCAAGGCAAATCGACATTCAAATGTTCGACACGAAGACGCTGTCCATCCTGATCGTAGGTGAGGCCATCAAGCGATAGTTTCAGCTCCGACCACACAACACGAAGACGAGCTGCAGTAAAGGGGAAACCGGCTTGTTTCGCGTAATTTTCAGCGCGGCGTAACAACCACTGTTGAAAAGATGCCGTTGTGGTAAACAACAGCAACGAGACGATGAGTACCAGCGCGGCAATGGCAAGGCGTTTCCAAATACGTCTCATGACAGAACGCTCATGTTTCGTGACGTTTATTGTAAGGCTAATCCGCGCTTTCCCCGAAGGCTCACATTAAAAGGTTCACATTAAGGAGAGTATGAATGAAGTTTTCTGTCCGCTTTTGGATGATCGTAGCGCTCTTATCGAGCGTGGTCGTTGCCTGTAGTCGTACGGAGGAGCCGCCCGCGTCCTCCGCAAATCAGAGTAGTGCGTTACCGAGTACTGAACAGCCGGCCGCCCAACCGGCTCAGCAAGAAGCCGCCCCGGAACCGGCGGAGCCGAAACCCACCAGGCGTCCCGCACCGGCCCCGGCTCGAGCCCCAGCTGCGCCGTCTGGTGTAAAGGCTGTCACGGCTTCGGAACCTTCGGCTTCACCACGGGCAGCCGCCGCAAGTACACCCGCACCTCCGCCTGCCCCAGCTCCGAAGCCCGTCGAACCTCCCGAAGTCGTGAGGATTCCATCGGGAACAAGCTTGACTGTGGTGATGATCGATCCCGTAGGAACAGATACAAGCAAACCCGGAGACACGTTTACGGCTAGTCTAGGCGAGCCGGTCGTGGTAAACGGAAAAACGGTAATTGCAAAAGGAACGAAGGTACAAGGGCGCGTCGAGACCGTAGATGAACCCGGACGCGTGAAGGGCAAAGCCGCACTCTCGCTTGTTCTTACGCAGCTGATGAGCAAGGATAAGGTCTATCCCCTCTCGACGGAACCCTACACTGCTGAGGCGGAGTCGGGTAAAAAGAAGGACGCCCTCAAAGTTGGCGGTGGCGCTGGACTCGGTGCCGTTATCGGTGCCATTGCAGGCGGCGGAAAGGGTGCCGCTATCGGCGCTGCTGTGGGTGGTGGCGCCGGAACCGCAGCGGTACTGGCAACGAAAGGACAACAACTCAAGATTGAGCCGGAAGCCAAGCTCACTTTTGTTTTGGAGAAAGGCGTGGACATCGTACTGAGTAAATCCACATCGTAAGTGTCGCCAGGGCGCAGACCTCGCACTCTGCGGCCGGCTTCCACCTGTTCAGCCCCGATCAGGAGGTCCAGTTAGGTAAAGAAGCGGCCGCGGAGTTCGAGAAAAAGATTGGGCAGTTTGCGGTTTTTGTGGCTATTTCCTTTCCACGTAGACTTTCAGAATCATGTCGCTGGGCTTACTCGGAACCGCTCCGGAGTTGTAAGGCGTCGCGGACTTGAGATAAGGAAAGCGATAGGGATAGGCGCGAATCCCGCCATAGATATACCCCACGAAGGTCTCGCCTTCCGGCAGAGAGTCGAGCGCGACAATATCCGTGTCGCTTTGGGCGCGAGATATCTCGGGCGCGAGAATGAACACAGCACCCGTACCCAGGAAGGCCGGCAGCAAATTGACATGCACGGATTCAGTCGTTCCCGCGGCGCTTCTTTGAATTGTTGAAATCTGTTCGCTCCATTGGAGTCCATCGAGATACGTTGAATCGCTTTTACCGCCCACAATCCGGTTCTCTTCAAATGCATGTTTGGCTGGATTCCATGCAAATCTGCTGATCCCGCCGAAAAATGTGGTGTACATCACTTTCGTGACGTCGCTGTACATCGAGAGCACAGCACACGTGTATGCATTCATTTTCTGGTGGAATGTGGAATCAGCGATCGGCCGCGTTCCGGCAGAGGCATATATCGGTTTGCTGTAACTCAGTTGCGTATCCGGTGTGAAGACGCCGCCGTACGCTGCAAACTCAAGACCGGCCGGCGAAAGAGTTTGCGCGAGGTTGAAGTCGCGGCGATGGAACTCGGTTTCATCCGGATATTTCTCGACGAGAGCAACGCTTAAGGCACCATTGCCTTTTTCAGTGATGCTCAGCTTACGAATCTCGTTTAAATACGTTTGCGAGGCTTCCGATCCATTTTGCTCGCCGCGTCCTTCAAATGCAGTATAGCTTCCAAAAAACTTGTGGCCCATGACCAGATAGAAGTATCCGTCCGGCAGCCTGGTCAGGCCTCCGCCGGCGGACTGAACAAGCGAGGATTTGGCAAAGGCAATTCCCTTCTCCGGTGCATGACCATGCATGACGGCGTCGACTAGCGATGGAACGCTGACACGTGAGATCACGTCGAAGGTCGACCATTTTCCGTTTTCGTCCTGGCCGTACCCTCCGGCGATATACAGTTCGTCTCCATCCTGAAAGTACAACTGACCTGTCGAAGTCCACTGCGCCTGGACGGGGGCGAGAGCTGCTGGTAGCTGCGCAACTGGAACGTGGTAGGTTTTTGCGGGTTTGACGTTAGTGTCGACGACCCAGATATCGCGGTTTGCGTCAGCTCGCAAAAATTCTGCCGATCCGCCGCCAACGGCATGGTATCCGCTGGTGCGGCCTCCTATAAAAACCCAGCGGCCTTTCCATTGTGCAAATGAAAAAGACTGCAGCCGCGGCGCGCCAGGAAAGTCGTTGGCGACATCTTCGGACGCCTCGATGGAGAACGGAAGAATGGTGGTTGACTGCCCCAGACTGATGCGAGCGGATAGAACAGCGGTCAATATCAGAAGGATCTTTTTCATGAGAGTTGTGTCAAAAGAACGTGTGAATAAATGCTGATTTTGGCGCATGGTTCGAACATATTCCCCTCCTTTGCAAGGAGCGGAATGTGCTCGAACCACGCTCGCTAGAGCCACTACGCGTGCAAAACCGTCTCCGCCGCCAGCGCCGTGAGGACATCCTCGAATGAGCGGCGGTCGAGCTCGTCGCAGGCGCGCGCGACAAACCCGGTCATGTTCGCGACAGCGAAGCTGATTCCGCTCAGGTTTCTTCTCGTAGAAACACCGGGCAGCGGACGAGGAAAGCCGGATGCCAAAAACACGGTCGATCCCTCCCCCTGCAATACCCGGTATCGATCGCGCGGCAGTGTCCAATCTACATCCACGCTGATGACTCCTTCGAGCATTCCCGGAAGAACGGCGCCCTGTGGCGAAGACCGTGCCGCGACTAGCAGCACCCCAGCATCATTGGCCTCCGCCACGAGCGACTCGAAGGCGCAGCGGCGATCGAGATTCGGGCTACCGAGGCTTAAATTGACAACATCCATCCTTTGATCAATCGTCCATTCGATCGCCTGAAGGAGCCGGCTCGTTGTCGTTCGCAACGAGTCACCGAACAACTTCAGAATGTAATACTCGGCTCCTGGCGCTTTCTCCTGAATCGCGGCCGTTACGGCAGTTCCATGTCCGAGCACATCCTCGCAGGTGCCGTCCAAATCGTCCGGATCAAAGATCACTCGGTGTGTAGGCGCGCCGATATGAGGATGGCTTGCGTTAACACCCGTATCGATGACGGCAATCTTTAATCCGTAGCCGGTCACGCCGGCACCGCACATTCTGCGACCCGGCCGTCTTTTATGTATAGGACATGGTCGGCCGCCGAAGTGAGTGCCGGTTTATGAGTAATCGCAATCAATGTCTTTCCGGAGAACCTCCAGCGTAAGTTCTCAACCAATTCCCTTTCGCGATCCGAATCCAACGCCGCGCTGGGTTCATCAAGAATCAGAACTTCCGGATTTAAAAGAAATGCTCGCGCGATCGCCACGCGCTGCCGCTCTCCTGCGGAGAGGGTGAGGCCGCGTTCCCCAGCGACGGTGTCCAGGCCCTGCGGCAAACGTTCGATGAGATCGCTAAGGCCGGCCGCGTGCGCTGCTTCCTTTACCGCCTCACGGGAGGCCGACATGTTGGGATAAGCAATGTTTTCGGATAGAGTGCCATGAAACAAATAAGGTGATTGGTCTATGAGAACAACTGTTCGGCGCAGATCTCGAAGCCGCATATGTCTCAGATCAACGCCGTCTATCGTAACAACACCGGTATCAGGATCGAGCAGCCGAACCATGATATCGGCGATCGTCGATTTTCCGCCCCCACTTGGTCCAACGATGACCGAAAATGTTCCCGCCGGAATCTGGAAAGACACGCCATCAAGAACGATCCGCTCATCGTGGCGTAATGTGACGTCGCGGAACTCGATCCTCTGGCGGATGGTCGAAACCGGCAATGCGTTGGGCTGCTCCGTTATCTCCACAGGCGTATCGAGCAATTCCAGTACGCGCGATAGGGAAACTTTTGCAGAGGAAAGTGATGCAGAGAGGCCAAGCAGACTTTGAACCGGCGACAGGAGGCGGCCGTGGTAAGCCATGAATGCTACCAAAGTTCCGATGGTCAATTCCCCCGCGATGATCTGTTGCCCGCCATAAACGAAGACCGCGATTGTTGCTGCCGTCAGCAGTGTTCCTGGAACGGTTCTCGCGAGCATCGATGCGCTTTGAAAGCGCATCAACGTCGACACGAACGAGCTGTTACGGTTTCGAAAGCGCCCGAGTTCGTATTCGCTCGAATTCAAACAAGCAACCAAGCGGACTCCCAGCAATGTCTCAACAAAGAGAGTTCCGATATCCGAACTCTGTTCTCGTAAATTCCGAGCCAATACGTTCATGCGGATTTGAAACAAGCGAAAGAGGGCGACTGAAAACGGAACGAGAACAATTCCCACAACGAAAAGCTTCCAACTTAGCCAGACCATCATGGCCAGACTGCCGGCAAGAAAGAGCATGTTCGTAACCGTGGCGAGAACGAAGTCTGCAGAAATGCGCTGTACTTCAGCCACGTCGCCGTTCAGGCGAGAAACCAAATCGCCGAGCCTCGCGCGCGAGTAGAAGCGGGGTGAGAGCGCGTGCAGGTGCGCATAGACCTTCATGCGCATGTCGCGCAACATCGATGCGGAAACGCGCATGTAGCCGTAACCGGAAACGTAACTGAGCGCGAAGCCAACAACGGTTGCCGCAAACATCAACACGGCCGAGATTACGAGCGCGCGCCCATCTCGCCGCATCAAAGCATTGTCGACAAGATATTTTGAAACATACGGTTGGACCAGTCCTAGCGCGCTGCCGGCCAGCCCGATCAGAATCATCAGACCGAGCTGCCAGGCATATGGCCGCACGAACACCTTCATCCGAAGGAAGTCACGCCAGTTCTGATCTTTCATCGCAGTGCGTTCTTGACCGGCTCAGGCAACGTGACGAGGTTCGTCGTCGTGTCTTTGTTCAGATAGATCAGCTTCCGGGATTCGAGAGTTGCAGCATCCCACACTTCGAGTGTGGAACCCGCACCGTAGAGGTACAGCTTCTTGCCGTCGCCACCTACGGCGAAACGAAATGTCGGACGCGTGTCGAATTCTTTCTTCTTGATGACCTTGTGATTCTCGATATCCCAAACCCACCATTCGGTCTCCCGATTAGCGCCTGTACCGATTTTCGGCATGACGGAATACCCGCGCTTGTGATCGGGTGAGAGCTGAAAACCATTCATCGGCAAAAGTGGGCCAATCGGAAAATAGTCCACCTTGCGGGTGGTCAGATCGATCTTTGCAATTCCCAACGTTCCCTTGTGGACGACGGAATCCACTGAAGTGAACACGGAGGTGGCGGTATCCGGCGCGTCGAAGGGATCGTCATTGGCAGCCAACCGATATGGAGAACCGCCCGGATATGGCGGCTGAGCGAGTTCGATTTTGTCGACTTGCTGGAAGGTGTCAAGATCGAAGACGAGTATGTTTTCCTGAAAGATGTACAGACGTTTTCCGTCCGCCGACACCTTGTATGTCGCATTAAAGCCAAATCCCTGATCCATGTCTTTCGGAAAGGGCCACGCCTTTGCGATTTTCTTCTCTTGCAAGTCGATCGCAACGAACTGCGGAGCGTCGATACGGTACTGATCAACATCCTTCAGAACGTTGCGCATGGTCGTGTAGAGATATCGGCCTTTGGGATCCACGGCAATGCCCGAATATCGCGCGTTGTTTCCGATATTAACGAGATCCGGAGCATTCGCCTGGATGCGCACGCGTGTACGCGGATCAGCGAGACTAAAGCTGCTGATCACCTTTCGGGATTCGAGATCCACGGTCTCCAAAAGCATTTGCGTGGTGAAAATGTGGAGCTTTTTCTTGTCCGCAGAGAGGGCAGTTGTGCGAGGAATGCCACCGAGAGAAATTTCATCGACAACCTCCTCTTTTCCTTCATCGATCACAAGCAGTTTTTTATCGAGCGTCCCGACATACATCAATTGGCTTGATGATGTCTGGCCCACCGCAATGCCGGGCAAGAAGAGACAGAACAACACAAGCACGAGCTTCTTCATGGATGAATTCTCCTAATACTCAGGCGTTCGTTTGGCAGCGACATTCCCCTCCTCACGAGGAGGGAAATAGCCTCAACCACACTCTTCATCACTACGGAAACACGATATCGATCTTGCGCCAGTCGTTCGCGGCTGACGCGCACTTGTCTGTCCAATCCGGCGCATTGTTCAAATGATCCGGTACTTGGGCGGGCCAGCCGCAACCAAGGTGGCAATCAAACAAATCGCGTTCGACGGGTTGGCACAGTCCCGCGGTGCCACCGGAAACATCGACTTCCCATCCGGGCGTGAAGTTCAGCGTACATCCCATCGGGTAATAGATCTTCCCCTCGCCGCCTCTGAGTTGAAGAGCTTGAACATCTCCGGTAACAGCGATCATAGCCGCTTCTACTTTTCGGGCTTTGCGGTTGATCGGTTTCATTGAATGCATTGGAATGAGCCTCCTTTTAGTTTTCGGTAAAGCGGTCGAGAAACGACGGGTTCCGCTGGCTGATCTCGCCGTAAATGCGCAGACACAGGTCATTCCAGCCGCGTATCCAGTCACAGTAGTGCAGGGTTGCGGCCGAGGTGTCACCGTAATGAACGAACGCTTCGTGGTAACAGCCTCCCGCGCACACAGGCCGGGCCCAGCATGTATGGCAGTCGTAGCGGGCGCCGATATGGTGCGTGTTCAGGAACTGATCGCGTGCACCATGGTCAAGTCCACCCTTGTGCACATGTCCCATTTGGCCAACATCCGAATCGACAAAGCGGTGACACAGATTGATGTCTCCAGCAGTGCCGACCCCCAACAGACCGAGCCCGGCTCCGCACGGATATGCTTTGCTGAGGCCGGTGTGCAGTTCCTTCAGCGTGTCGTTCACATTCGTGAAACCATGATGGCGGCCGGCAAGTGCCCAATCCCGGTATTCCCAGGCCAAGTCCTCAAAGCCTTCCAGGACAGTTTCCATCCTGGTCTCGCCTATGGAGTAAAGACGGTTCGGGTTTGCCGTAGCGGGAGAGAAGCCGACTGCTGCAAACCCGACGTCCTGTGTGAGGTGCTCGTAGATGCGCCGAACCTGAGAGACGCCCGAGCTGAGAGTGACACGAGCGCCAATGGAATTCGTTTTGTGACGCTCGAGCAGCATCTTGATCCTTGGCACGATCACGTCATAACTGCCCCGACCATCCGAAAACACGCGCATCTTGTCATTCAGTTCACGATCGCCGTCGATACTGACTGTGATGCCGACCTTTTGCTCTGCCAGGAAATCGACGACCTGCTCCGTTAAAAGCGTGGCATTCGTCGTCAGACTGAACTCGACGTGCTTTCCTGCTTCCGCGCACTTTCTTTTCGCATAATCGACCGATGAACGGAGCATCGGAAAATTGAGCAGAGTTTCTCCGCCGAAGAAAGTTACATGAACGGATGGCCGATCCGCGGCTTCTTTGATCAACAGATCGATCGAAGCCTCAGCGACGGATGCGGTCATATATTTTGGCTTGCCGTCTGTTTTAGAAATCTTGTCGGGACTGTATTCGTAACAGTACGTGCAAGCCAAGTTGCATTGATTAGTGATGTTCAAAACGATCCGTTGAAGCGGAAAGTTCTTTGCCGGCAGCTTCGGCTTTTCGTGCACAGCATCGCCGCGCATGATCACTTCCGAGTGCTCCAGTTCCATCAGGGCAGCGTCGATATCACTCCGTTCATATCCACGCTCGAGCAAGAACCCCACCAACTCTTCTCTGGTGGAGTTGTTTTTGTTGATGCGATCAAGTATCTCGCTTCCGATCTTATCGAGCGCGAAGATGGCGCCGCTCGGAACCAGGTACACGAAATGCGTTCCGGCAGCTTCGAACGCGTGCAGTTCCCGCTGTCGGTACGGCGCGGAAGCGACGGCTTCAACGGCGCTCACTTGGACACCTCCGGCTGGTCGTACCGTACGTATACCGGAATAGTGACAACCAGGTACGAGCGAGCCTTCATGACGTTGCCGCCGGGCTCGTTGTATGCGGCCTCGATCCAGACGTCACCCCAGTTATTGGTCGCGAAATTGTTTGCCTGTTTCTTCCGCTCAGGATTTGGACCTTCGGCATTCGGAGTAAACATGCCCGCGTCGCTGATCGATCCGACAAACTTCACATCGTCGTCGTCGGCCGTCGACACAAATTCGGCCATCGTCCATTTCGCGGCGACGGGTCCCAATGGAATGTCGTCAGCGGTCTGAGGCTTTCCGTCGGGTCCGGCGGCGTAAGCGATCGCTTCGAATTGGGCAAACTGCTTTGGAGCGATCGTTCCGCCGAGTCGCGCCATGCTGGCATCCGGAAGAGCTTTGATGTATGCGACCTTGTCGTAAATCGCGATGACACGGTCCGCCGTCGATCGGCCCAGTGAAATATCGCGAATGCCTGTTGGAAGATTCGCACCGACTTGAACCGCGACCGTGATGACAGAGGGAGTACGCCGCACGATGCGCGCGACCGTAACACCTGAACCCAAATCCAAATCCGTTGGCTTCAGATCTGCCGGGAAGTTCGCGCCGTAGATTTTCAATTCAGTTGACGAGGGGGACTGCAGCGCGAAGACGCTCGCACCGGCCAGCATGGGTGCCGTGCCGATACGAACAAGATGCGCATCGATGCCGAACTCGTCATATCCGCCCCAGAACCAGCGGCCATCCATCGTATTGCCGTCACGCGCAACAAACAGAGCTTCTCTCCATTCCGCCGGATTACTCGAGGGATCCGCTGACGGTGCAGCGGGAGCTCCAGCGGGTGCCGTACTTCGTCCGCGCCAGCTATAGCCGGTGTATACGATGCCCTTACCGCTGCGAGATAACGTCACACCTGTCGAAGCGAATTCAAGGTCAACCTTCGTGATGAAGTCTTCCGGCGATGGTCCGGGTTCGATCGTCATCGTGCCAAAGACGCGTCCTTTGCCCTGCTGGTACCCGGTGATCATCCACTTACCGTCGAGCTTCGGCGTTCGCATCACCGCTTTCCACGCACTCCACTCCGGCGTCATCAAAGGTTGAGCAGTCGATAGATACTCGATAGCAACGTCGGCGGGATATTTCCCGTCAGCTCGAGTCGGGCCTGCCGAACCAGTCGGAGTCGCGACAGCGGGATTTCCACCGGTCGGCGCCGACATCGCAACAGGCGTCTCCAATTGAGGCCCAACGGGCCGTCGCGGCCGCAAGGTGTTTTCAGCACCAGGGAAAAGGCCGAGGTGCATATTGATGAGCTTCTCGTAGTCGTCCTTTGTTCGGCGCTGCGTCAATACGCGCCCGATCGTATGGCAGTAGTTGCAGGTATGCTGCAAGGCATCGCCGGGAATCTTGTCGCTTTGATCGCGGAACATCCGATGCTCTGCTTCCCAGAACACGGGCTTCGCCTCGTCCGGAGCAAGTCCGTTGTTGTTGCTGAGGTAGCGAAGGATTTCGCGAGCTTCCTCCGGCTTCAGCGCGACACCATTCAACCGCACCATTCGCTTGATGGCTTGCTCCCACACTTCCGGCGTCGTTCGGATGTACGAGAGACGGCGCATCATGCCGTTCGCATCACGCTGATGGCATCCCCCGCATTTGTCGATCGTAAGCTGATGGTTGATCGGAATTCCCACACTTGCCGTGGACTCCGATGCCTGGCTGAAGGCGGGAATGGGTACAGAGGACAACAGGCAAAGACCCGACCACAAAAAGCACAAAGGCAGGAACTGTTTTGTCAGCCACCTGGCAACTCTCGTAAACAACATCTTCCTTCCTCCTCAAAAGATCACGCGCGACGTGATTTGAATCTGACGGGGACCAGCTCCCTCCGCGGTCTGAACGTTCGAGATCGTGCCGAAGGCTGCGGTCCCGTAGTTCAGATTTGGCGTGGTGTAGTTGGCGTGATTGAACGCATTCGAAGCCGCCGCACCGAACTGGAAGCGAACGCGTTCGCTAATATCGAAAGATTTAAACAGAGACAGAGACACTGCCTGCGTGCCGGGACCAACAACGGAACCGACCGCTGAATTGCCCGGCCGGCCGATGTTATTCTTCGGGGTGGCAAAGGCAGCCTTGTTAATCCAAAGGTTGATTGTCTTTTGCTCCGGATATCGCGGGACGTCCGGAACGATATCTGCACGGCCCGCGCCTTCCAGATTCGCGAAGTTCGTCCCCATGGGATCGGCGCCTGGCGCTACAACGGTCATGAAGGGGCCGGTCTGAAGCAGCACAACACCGGCAAGCTGCCATCCGCCAATGACCTGATCTACCCAAGCGCTGCTGTTCTTGAACAGGAGGCCTTTGCGTCCGAAGGGCATTTCATAGAGGAACGTGGTCTGAAAACGGTGCCTTCGCGTGAACGAAACGTCTCCATAATCGATGTCGATGTCTTGAGGATCGGTGACATAGCCTCCTGCTTGTGTCGCAAAAGCCGTGGGATTAAAACCCTGGCCATTTGAAAGGTTTTTCGAGAAGGCATAGTTCGCAGCAAACTGCACACCATTTGACAACCGCTTGGTCGCAGCGACTGTGAGGGCGTGATAGTTTGATCGGGCTCCAGTTCTTTCTTGCGCAATCCGCGAGAATAACGGGAACGGCGATAGTGATTTTGCCGCTGCGAAGCCGATCGTGTTCGCGGGTATTTGCGCCATGTTTTCCGTGTATCCGAGATTCGACCCATGGCTGCCGTCGTAAGACACACGCAGGCCGGTGCTGAAACCCAGGTCGCGCTCGATGGTCAAGTTCCACTGCTGAACTGAAGGATCGTGATAATTCACGTCAGCCGAGACTCGTATGTTTTGTGTGCCGGGCAGCGCCAGGTCGTTTGGATAGGGATAAGGGAAAGTGAGCGTCGGCTGCCCGTTCACAATAGAGTTCGTATAGGTATCGACATGACTCGCCGAGATGCCCCAACCCGCACTGGTCAACGTGCCAAGCATGGCTTCAATGAACCGTCCATAGCCTGCGCGAATCACCGTCTTGCCGTTCGCAGACGGGCGCCACGCGAATCCGATGCGAGGCGCGAAACTGGTCTTCTGCGAAGTGTGTAACTCCTGCGGAATTCCTGCCTGGCTTGCCGTGAGGATCGGTGTCGGAGCAAGCGAAGCCGCGAACAGGGGGTGGGTCAGAACGTACCCATCGTCGGGAACGGCGATGGCTCCACGCACGAGCGAATTATTTGTAACGGTGTAAACGTCGGGCAGAACGACTGCAATGTTGTTCAGAACATCGCGAAATGGCGGATGATACTCCCAGCGCATTCCGTAGTTGACTGTAAGGCGAGGCGACACCTTCCAGTCATCTTGCGCATACGCCGCATAGTGAATGGAGTGACCGTTCGAATCGGCGGCGTTAACCAGTCCAATACCGGTCGTGTCCGGAATGCCTAGTAGAAACGCGGCGTACGGATTTCCAACAATCGAATTCGTCACGGATCCGTTGAAGGTGTATCTACCCGCTCGATCAGAGGAGAAAACGTTACTGAAATATGCTGTAAGCGGACGAATGTCTCCGCCGAACTTGAAGGAGTGAGTACCACGAGTCCAACTCAGGTTATCCAACACCTGTAGTGTCTTGGATCTACTAACAGACGACGTGGCGGTGCCCGTCGGCTGGAATCCGTTGATCGTGACCGTCGGCGTGGCGCTGCCGTCAGGAGGATCCGGCAACGGCACACCAATTTTCGGAATGATGTCCTTTGCCAGTACGTCTGTGCTGGTGAGGATCCGAACATCGCTCAAACCCAGGCGCAATTCGTTCATCAACCGTGGCGTGATCACAAAGTTATGCGCGGCCGTTACTGAAATGTATCTCTCGGGCTTGTGAGCCGCGCCCGCGACAACAGCCTGGGTTGCCGTCGGAGCGTCATCGACATCCCGTTGTTTGTAAGTTGTCCGCAAAAAGACGGTCTGCCTCGCAGATATGTTGTGATCCACACGCGCGTCACCCTGATTGCTACTAATTGGCGTCGGCATGTTGACGCTGTAGTTGTTGGCAATTGCGTTCGCCGGTCCAGTGTTTGGAAGCGGAAACAAGTACTGCAACGTAGCCTTCGACACCGGGGAAATTCGGTCGGCCGGGATCTGATTGTTTGGGAACGGCAGGCCCGTCACAGGATCGCGAATGGTACCCGAGTAGGCCGAGAGATCGCCCTCGCGCAGCGCCAGCGACGGCACACTATGATTGATAAAAGTCTCTCTTGGAAGCTGAAGACCTTCGTAGCTGGTAAAGAAAAACGTCTTATCTTTGCCGTGATACAGACCCGGAAGAGTCAGCGGGCCACCTACGAACCCGCCATAGTTGTTCATAATCGTCTTCGTTTTCGTTGAGCTGAATGGATTCCGAGCGTTCAGTGCGGTGTTCTGGTGATTCTCGAAAAGGCCGCCATGGAATTGATTGGTGCCGCTCTTCGACACCGTGGTTATGTCACTCACACCGCCGAACTCAGCCGCGTTGTTGACCTCGCTCACACGAATTTCCGATATAGTCCCAAACGATGGAAACAATTCAGCGGCGGGAGCATTCGTACGAACATTCATTGTGCTGATGCCATCGATGCTTACGGAAAGCATGCTGGGCTTGGAGCCTGCGACGGAAAGCGCACCAGTGTTATCGACCTGGACGCCGACTTGAGTGGTCAGCGTTGAAATCGGGCTCGTCGATCCCAAAGCGCGCGATCCAATTGCGATCGGAAGGTCCAGAAGTTCGCGCGACGTCTTCGTTTCGGCAATGTTCGAAACTTCCGTCGTGATTACAGGAGCCGCATCAGCCATCACATTCACGGACTCGGCTTGTGTTGCGACGGTCATTTGTCCATCGATACGAATTGTTTGTCTCGCCAATAGCTGGATATTCGGAAATTCGGAAACCTGAAATCCCTGTGTTTCCATGGTCACCTTGTACGTGCCGGGCTCCAGATTTGGGAACGAATACGCACCGGTTTCATCGGCCACGGCCGAACGGCGCAACGAGGTACCAGCGTTTTCGACGGTCACCACGCAACCCGGCATCAGCGCTCCGGATGAATCACGGACTGTCCCAAGGATTGTCCCGAATGTAGATTGAGCATGCGATGCCGGGACGTACGCTATGAAAACAGCGGCCAGGCACACCAGTACTCTCGTTCGAATAGGAACTGAATTCGCCATGTAAGATTCCTCCTCCGACTGTAGATGCGGGTTACCGCACGTAGTTCGTGTGAACCGACGAAGAACCCGCGGTCATAGACCGCGCCTACAGTCGCGCCTTTAGAAAGTCAGGCGCGATGTGATTTGGATCTGACGTGGACCCGCTCCCTCCGCAGTTTGAACATTGGAAATTGTTCCAAACGGAGCCGTGTTGAAGGTTGTGTTCGGAGGTGCGTAATTGACGTGATTCAGAAGATTAGCGGCTTGCGCACCGATCTGAAAACGCACCGATTCTTTAATTCTGACAGACTTCGTGAGTGAAACCGAGATTGCCTGTGTACCCGGTCCCACAACATTGCCTACAGGCGACGTGGGATATCGCCCAATATTGCTTTTCGGTACTGCGAACGCTGCCGGGTTGAGCCAACGTTGCGGCGTTTTAGTATCAGCGTAAATCGAAACGCCGGGAACAAGATCGGCTCGTCCGTTGCCGATCAACAGTGGAAACCCGCTACCGGAAGGATCCGCGCCGGCGACAGTAACAGTCATGAACGGCCCGGACTGAAACAAGAGAACGCCACCCAGTTCCCAACCCCCGATGATCTGGCTGAGCGCAGAAGGCGTGTTGCCGAACGGAAGCTGATAGAGAAATGTGGACAAGAAACGATGGCGTCTCGTGTATGCCATGTCGCCATAGTCGATATTGGTATCTCGAAGATCGGTAACGAGGCCACCGGCTTCGCTTGCGAAGCTCGTCGGGTTATAGCCCTGCGCGTTCGTTAAGTTCCTGACGTATGTGTAGCTGGTTTGGAACTGGATGCCGCGGGACAATCGCTTCGTCAGGGCCGTGGTTAGTGAATGGTAATTACTCCGGCCGCCATTCGTCTCGATCTGCACCAAACCGAAATCCGGATAGAGAAGCAGCGGGCTGCCGGCCGTGTAACCTGTCGTATTCGGCGCAAGTTGATCCGCATTTCCCTGCCTTCCAAGATCCTTACCATGACTGCCATTGTAGGAAAGACGCAGGGCTGTTCCAAAGCCGAGGTCACGCTCGATTGTCAGATTCCATTGGTCAACTTTCGGATCCTTGTAATGAATATCACCTGCCTGCTGGAAGAACTGTGTTCCGGGCTGTGCGAGAGTTGAAGGAAATGGATACGGGAACTGCAGAGTCGGACTACCGTTAACGATTGTCTGATTGTAGAACGCCTGATTGGCGCTATGAATCGCATATGACGCGCCCAATAGTGCTCCCAATGGGCCCTGGATGAACCTTCCAATGCCGCCGCGAATTACGGTCTTTCCGTCGGCGGTTGGCCGCCAGGCGAATCCAAGGCGCGGACCGAAGTCATCCTTTTCCGAATAGCGAAGGCTTTCCGGGATCCCTGCCTGCTTCGCAGTAAGGATCGGCGTCGGCCCGATTGAAGCTGCGAAGTCGGGGTTGAGAATTTCGAACGCCTTCTCGTTCGGAATGACAACAGCGCCATTGACTCGTTTGCCGTTAACGATCGAGCTGTAATCCAACAAGAAATTCGTCGAATTCAATAAGCGATCGACAAACATCGGGTGATATTCCCAACGTAGCCCGTAGTTCAACGTCAGCCGTGAATTCACCTTCCAATCATCTTGAACATAAAAGGCGAACGCGCGCGCATAACCATCGCTGTCCGGTTGAATGACGGTGTTTAGTTGAGTCTTATCTGGAATTCCCAGGAGGAATGCTGCATAAGGGTTTCCGATTAGCGAACTCGTCACAGAGTTGTTGAACGTGTACACCCCGAGACGCTGCGCCGCGTAGACGTTGTTGCGGAAGCCTGTCAAATAACGGAAGTCGCCGCCGAATTTCACTGAATGACCGCTGCTGCTCCACGTGATGTTGTCCAATACCTGGAACGTTCCATCACGTCCATCGCGGGATGCGCTCCCGCCGGTCTGCTGAAACCCGGTGATCATGAAATTCGGAACTGCGTTCCCGGATGGGTAGGGCGGAAGACCTGTGAGTCCGAGTTTATCTGCAATGTCGCTTGGAGAAGTTCCGAATAGTGTCGCGGTGTTTTGCTTTGTGAAGCCCACTCGGACTTCATTCAACAACGTAGGAGTAATTACAAAATTGTGGGCGACCGTCAGACCGTAATCCGTCTCGGGTAATGAGAATGATCCCAGCAAGGCTGAGCCGTTAACGGTTCCTCCGTTTTGTGGAGCCATTTCCACGTTTCGTTTTTTCCACGTGAATCGCGCAAAAGTGGTCTGCTTCGAATTGATGTTTTGATCGATACGAAAATCGGCCTGATTGCTGGAGATAGGCGTGGGGAAGTTCTGAACGTAGTTGTTCGCTATTGCGTTCGGTGACCCAGTGTTCGGTAACGGAAAGAGATAGGTCAGGACGTTCTTGGAGAGCGGAGATATCCGGTCATCCGGAATTCGATTAGCTGGGAACGGGAGTCCTGTGTTCGGGTCTTTTATCGAAGCTGGGTATACGGATAAGTCACCGTTACGCAATGCCAATGAAGGAACGCTTTGTACGACCACTGTCTGCTTCGGCAAACGCAATCCTTCATAAGCTCCGAAAAAGAATGTTTTGTTTGTGCCCTTGTACAGGCTCGGAAACATAACCGGCCCGCCCATAAAGAAACCGAAGTTGTTCATGATCGTTTTTGGGCGGGTCGAACTGAAAGGATTCCGGGCGTTCAAGACCGTGTTCTGCAGGTTCTCGAACAGTCCTCCGTGAAGGCTGTTGGTTCCTCCTTTCGAAATGGTCGTAATGTCGCTGATGCCGCCGAATTCAGCGGTGTTGTTTACCTCGCTGACACGAATCTCTGCAATGGAATTGAACGAAGGAAACAACTCCGCTAACGGTGCGGATGTCCGCGGACCAATACTGCTAATGCCGTCGATGCTCGTCGAAAGCATGCTGGGCTTGGAGCCCACAACTGAAATGTTACCGCTGGCATCGGTTTGAACGCCCGGTTGCGACGTCAGAGTAGAAAGTGGGCTCGTCGAACCGGTCGACCGTGCGGTAACGGCTACTGGAAGCTCGACCAACTCGCGGCCTGTCTTCGTTTCAGCAATACTTGAAACCTCCGTATTGATGACTGGCGCCGCTTCGGTGGTGACATTTACTGATTCTACCTGGCTGGCAACGCTGATCTGACCGTCGATTCGGATAGTTTGACGCGCCATCAACTGAACGTTCGCGTATTCGACAACTTGAAACCCCGGCATTTCCATCTTTACTTTGTAAGTACCGGGTTCAAGATTCGGCGCAACGTAAGAGCCGGCATCATCAGCTACAGCTGAGCGTCGCACAGAGGTATCCGTGTTCTCGACTGTAACAATACAACCAGGTATCAACGCACCGGATTGATCGCGAACAGTACCTACGATCGTCCCATACGTGGACTGACTCAACACAAAGCCGATACTAAAACTAGTTATCAGAGAGTAGAGCATTAGCACACGAGCAGAAAAGGAAATGAGCATGTAGCACCCTCGCTATGACAAGGCGTCTGGCACGCGCGAGTCCAAGCAGGTGATGGGTGGTGTCATATGGTGTTAAGACCTATCGACGAAAGGCGTTAGCTGGTCAGCATCGCGCGAGGAGAGTGCAGCAGGCGAGAAAAAGAATCTCAATTTTGTAACTAATTGGCGAGAGTCTTACAAATTCGCACGTCAGCTCGCAGGCTCGAGAGCAAATCCATTGAGCCGATAACGGAATGGCGGCTTTTCCGAGAGCTGTTCTGAACACCACGCCAAGCCGCGCCGACAACTCTCGGCCTGGTCGGCCCACCAGCCGCCTGAGCCGCCCGACTGATAAAACTGCAAACATAATGCAACGTGACGTTCGAAACCGGCGATGAGCCTTGAATGGTAGTGAGCAATCAGGCTGTCAAGATCGAAACCGTTGACGCTGGCGCGGAGCATGGCGGCGCCGAGAATCGCTTCGCGCACAGCGTTTCCGGCACCATCTCCGCACAACGGATCGAAAGCCAGCGCTGCCGTTCCGCACGCGAGCCAGCCGGGCTCGGATAATGGAGATGCAATCCGGGGATGCGACGCGAATGTTCCCTGCGATGGACCGAGCCCGTCAACATGTTCTTTAATGAGGCGGCTCATTCCGACGAGAGCGTCCACAGGACCTCCCACTGAAAGGAGCCATCCCGTTTCCGTCCCAGTTGGCAATAGAAACAGCCAGCCGCTTTCCAGGGATTCGATCCAGCAGGTTTCGCAATCGCTTTCACGCTTGAGCTTCACTGGCGAGGCCGCGGCAGGGCGTAAACCGAAATGCGTCTCTGTGGAAGGAGGAGGTAGAGGAGCGGAAGCAAACACCGTCCACTCCGGTTCAGCGCGATTCGGATCCTCCCTGTATTCCAGTTGTTGGTGGATGCGTGTCAGAAGCTCTGACTCTGAAACCACGACGGCCGAGTGAGGCAACGTCGTGAGTCGTGGGACTTCTCCCCACATCACGACGCGCTTGCGAATTTGCAGCAGCCCATTAAACAGGTCGTCTCGATCGAAAACGTCCCGTAAAAGCTTCTGCGTCGTCTCGCTCAGCATTACTGCCGGCAGCTTGGGCCGTGGCCGTGGAGCCACTGTGAAGGGCAATCCCGCTTCAATGAGAAGACGCGCACAGCACGATGCGGCAATTCCCTCGCCTTGGATCAATACGGCAGCCATAACCAGATCGCCTTGCACGACGGCTGCCGCAAACGGAACGGATAAGCACAAGAAGCATAAAATGCGAGAACAATCCCTTTTTGTGCTTCTTGTGCTTTTTGCCTTCCGTTCTATTTCCCAAAACCTACGAGGCTTTCGGCGTCGATTGGCGAACCGCTGCCTCGAGGTTGCTGTAGGGGACGATAAAGCCGTGAATCGGTAAGACCCGATCCACACGAAGACCGAGTTTTTGTACGGTCGCCACAACGCTCGGCGCAAATGGGAAGCCGGGTGGTGGTGGAGCATTTGGTGCCGGCGGGTTATAGAGGTCCGCTTCAACCAAAAGCCTTTCCGCAGGAAAATACGCGATCAGCATGGTGTCGCTGTGAGGATTCGGGATTGGATAGAGTTGAACCGTGCGGGTCGAATCCTTTAGTTCATACTTGTCACTGACTCCGACAATCTTCGGGGCTTTGGGCGTCTTGCTGAATTCATCCGGCACAAGTGCGCTTTTGCGCTTTGCGATTTCCTCGTAAAAGCCTTTATTGCCCTCGTGAGTGATGATGGTTACGCCGTCTTCCAGCATCGCTCTTCGAATTCCGCCGGAGTGATCGAAGTGATGATGCGTATTGACGATGTACCGCAGCGGCTTGTCGGGCTTCAGTTCCTTGACTTTCGCCAGGACCGCGCTAACACGCACATCGTTTTGAGGTGCCTCGATCAAAGCCAGATGATCGGCAAACTCAACAAGGACGCTGTGGTGTGACTGTCCAGCGAGAAACCAGATGCCCTTCCCTACTGGCTCAGCCGTTACCATCGCCGTGAGGGCCGGCGCCTCCGCAGCTTTAGCTGCCTGGGGAGCGGCCAGGTCGGTGCCGGCTCCGTTAACGGTGTACTTTGATACACGGATATCGGAAATCACGTACTTCCCGTCGATTTTGCTCGTGATGCGGTTTGGGAGTTTGAGGCCATCACTCTCCGCATAATCCGAGAAAGTGGTTTCGACAGTCGCATCGCCGAGCGGCCAATTGGTGTCGTTGGACGTCATCGTGACCACTTTTGACGGTAAGCTTGTGCTGCTGTCGATGTAGAGTGTCGCCTTGTCACCCTGAGCCGTCGTGATGTCGACGACATCATCGCTTCCTTCTTTTCTTGGATTCGACAGCTGTGCGCCTTGGGCCAGGGCGGTTCGCAAAGCTCCGATGGGATGCTGGTACAGCGTCATGCGTCTGTCTTTTGCAGTTAACTCCGAAGCGCGCGTCGGCATTCCATTCGCCGCGACATTGTAAGCAACGTCGCCGTCCACCCCCTGGACTTGTGTCTGAGGTGCCGTATTAGCAGTCACGTATGTAGGTGTTCTCGTTACTTCGGTTCGTACGCGATTCCCAGCAAAATCCAGGGCCATCTTCGCCTGAGAAACCTTGAAGACGGGCAGTGGAGCATCAGGAGATAACGCCTGACCCATGTTGCCCTGCTCGCCGGTTCCTTCAATTAAGAGCGTATTCACTGCCTGGACCTTCTCAGCACCTCCCGTCGCTTTGGCTGCCGCATCAACAGCCACACGTTCAGGTGGCGTGGGCGCGCAGGCCGCGAGCAAGAGGGCAACGACAATCAACCATTTTGCGGATTGCATGTTGGTCTCCTTGTATTTGGGTTATTTGTTCTCGTCGGTGCGCGTAATCGTAGCATCAAAAGACCGGCCAACAAAGGAGTTACACGTCAGTCCTATTGCTCGGAGCATGACCCTCTCGTAGCATGCCCAGTTGTTTTGGTGAATTCGCAACGCGAGGTGTCCATGACCGTAAGAGTCGCTGGCTTATCGATATTGACCGCGGTTTTAACGGCGCTCGGGGCAGCGCCGACCCAGGCTTCGGTGATCCGAGTCCCGGCGGATCAACCTACAATCCAGGCGGCAATCAACGCCGCCGCGAACGGCGACGTTATTCAGGTTGCCCCAGGAACCTATATTGAGAACATCAATTTTCAAGGTAAGGCGATCCGACTAAGCAGCGACCAGGGACCGCAAGTGACGGTCATCGACGGCAGCCAGGCAGGCCCTGTTGTGACATTCAAGTCCGCTGAAACGCCACAGTCCGTATTGAGCGGGTTTACATTGCGCAATGGGCGTGCCTCGGTTTCTCCAGGACTTGACGGAGGCGGCATATTCATTCAGAACTCATCGCCAACCATCGTTGGAAATATCATCGCCAATAACAGCGCAGCCTCGGGTGGTGGCGGTATCTCCAGTAGCTTCGGCTCGCCCGTCATTCAACGCAACTTAATCACAAATAACGGTCAGACACCCGGTTTCAGCGGTGGTGTGGGGGGCGGCGGCGTAAGCATGACCGGCGCGTCCGCAGCGCAACTCCTCGATAACAGGATTGAGGGAAACTCGTGGTCGACTTCGAGTGGGGGCGGACTGACTCTATTTGCCGCGGGAACACCAACAGTCAGAAACAATGTGATCACCGGCAATACTGCTTATTCCCAAGGCGGGGGCGTTTGGATCGTAAACATCTCTGATGCCTTGCTCGTACAGAACACGATTACTCGTAATGCCGCAGGGTCAGGCGGCGGTGTCTATTACATGGTTCCTTCTGGCGGACGTGGGCCGTATTTCATCAACAACACGATATCCGGCAATTCGAGCGCACAAGGTTCAGGAATTTATGCGGAAGGGTTTGATGGGCAGGTTCAGTTAACGAACAACATCATCATGGCTGCCTCAGGGCAGACCGCTGTGTTCTGTGGCGGTACGTATGAGCCGACGAGCAAACCGACGTTTCAGTTCAATGATGTCGTGGCCAATTCCGGTTTGCGGTATGGCGGCATCTGCTCCGATCAAACCGGCGTTAATGGAAACATCTCGTCAGATCCGTTGTTTCAAGACGAGCCCACGGGCGATTACCACCTGAAGGCGGGCTCGCCTGCCATCGACGCTGGTACATTCAGCCAGGATTCACTTGTCGACCCAGACGGCTACCAACGTCCAGCAGATGGGAACGGCGACGGCATCGCGACGTTCGATATCGGTGTCTACGAGGCTGCAACGCTTGATGTGGCTGCCCCTGTGACAACGGCTACAGCGACGCCGGCTCCGAATATCGCGGGCTGGAGCAAATCGAATACGACGGTCTTACTGAATGCTTCCGATGCGGATGGAACTGGTGTGCAGTCGATTCACTATTCGCTCAGCGGCGCTCAGACAGATTCGGCGGTGATCAGCGGAAGTTCGGCTTCAGTCATCATCTCTAACGAAGGCGGAACGACGGTCACTTACTCCGCAACCGACATGGTCGGCAATAACGAAGATCCGAAAACGCTTCTCGTACAAGTCGACAAATCGGCTCCAATCATTTCGGGAATGCCGGCTCTGGGATGCGCTTTGTCCCCTGCAAAACACCAGCTGGTACAAGTCGCGACCGTTACTGCTTCCGACTTCCTCTCCGGAGTAGCGCAGCTTACTGTTACGGCCGTTAGCAGTGAACCCGATTCCGGAACCGGCGGAGGTGACGTCGCGGGAGACGTCGTGATCAGCGGGGGATCGGTTCAGCTCCGCGCCGAACGGTCGCCTTCAGGAAAAGGTCGCACATACACCATCACTGCGACGGCCAGTGATATTGCCGGCAATATCGCGACGGCTACGGCGACGTGCAAAGTTCCGAAATAGCAGTCAATTTCAGAGGCCGCTCCACAAGCCGGACTTCGCCGGCTGAAGGCTCCAATGTTAACTGTCCGTTGGCTGTTGTGCGCTGTGTAATGGACGTGGCGCATTGACTGGATGGCTCAATAGCCCAATGGCGAACTGTCGAATGGATCGTTCCGGCGAGGCGCGAGCAGTCTTGATTGAGGCGGCGATAATTCTGCAGAGCTCGCGGTTCTCCGCGACAATCTGACATTAGATCGTTTGTTCAATTAGCCAACTACATTACACGGCGCACAACAGCCAACGGACAGTTAACAGCGCGACCTTCGGCTCCGCCCGAGCTAGTTGTGTACCGGCGCATCGTTGGCAATCTAATTTCGTTTCGCTGTAAACGTGCCTTCACCCAAACCGGCTACGACGAGTTTCCCCTTCATGGAATCCTTGCCGTCCAGAGTGCCCTCGAATTTGAGTTGGATCTGCGTGCCTTGAACTTCGCCCAGAACCGTGAATTCGATCGCTTGTCCTTTGACGCTGCCGGTCAGTTCGGCTTCCCCGACAAGCATGGACGAATAGTGGCCGGTGAGCTTCTCGCCATCTTGTTTGAATGTGGTGGTGGGCATGCTCGTTCCAGCATCGGACTGAACAGTCAACGTCCACTTACCGGTAACGTCGACTTTCGCTGCCTGAGCCGCCCATGCGGATCCGGCACATAACGTAAGCATCACGAGCACCGCTACAATTTTTACACTCGTTCTTAACATTATTTGCTCCTCTCAATCCTCTCGTTCATCACACGCTCAATGCAAATACGGCTTGGTGCCGGCAGGAAGGGGTGTCTGATCCAGTGCGACCATCATCGAAGAGATTTGGTATAAGCCCATTGTGCCGACGAGGTCAACCACACCACGGTCACCGCCCAGGACGGTTCTTGCCGTCTGCAACGTGGCATCACTCACCTCTCGTTTCGTTATGAATTCCGTCACAAAGTTGTAGATTGCTTCGACGTCCATTTCCATAGTGCTTGGGCGTCTGCCTGTTCGAACCGCTTCTACAACCTCACCGGGAATACCAAGGCGGACCGCCGCAGTGTGGTGCGCGTTCCAGACATACTCTGCGGACCAGTGCTTTGCCACAACCAGAATGGCCAACTCGTTCAGCTTCGGTGCGACGCTGGAAAACCCCTCGCGTCCTGCGAACCGCGCATAGGCGATTGCTTTCTGAGAAAGATCACCCAATTCAGGAGTCACCATCATCACGCCAAGCGGGCCACTGATATCGGCTCGCGGACCGCTCAGAATACTCTCGACGTACTTCTTTTGTTGGGATGTCAGCTTGTCCCAATCATTCGGCGTCTCGATGCGATTGCCTCGGAGACGGGAGACGGTTTGGCGAAGCTGGTCGAGTGTGGGTGGTCCCTCGCGTTGTGCCGCCGTTGGAGCTTGCGCAATGGCAAAAGCGGCCGCAATCACCAGTACGCTGATTAAGGCGAACACGTTAGTGTTCACACCTGGATGTTTTAGTGTCATGACATGAAATGTTCTCCCAAAGTGATCGAATCATACACGATGGGGCCGGCCGGAGGCATGTGATAAGCTGGCGGCCGAATTTATCCAACACGAGGTTGTTGTCATGGCGAAGCCTGTTCTGGTCACAGCGATGTGTGCAGTCTTTATCGTCTTTTCTGCGCACGAGGGGCATGGCATGCCGGTTTCCGGCGAAGCCGTTTATCAGAAGCGATGCGCAGCGTGTCACGATTCCAACAACTTGCGTGTTCCTGCCCGGGATGCACTGAACAAATTGCCGGTAGCTCGAATTGTTCGCGCTTTGGATTTCGGCGTCATGATGAACGTAGCGTCCCCGATGACCCGCGAGGAACGTGAAGCCGTGGCAGGTTTTCTAGGAGTATCTCGTCCGGATTCAGTCGTCTCTCCGAAGAACTATTGCGCAGACCGTAACGTAAAGTTAAATGGTATCCCGAAAGGCGCATGGAATGGTTGGAGCCCCACAACTGAGAACAGTCGATACCAATCCAGCGAAGCGGCCGGACTAACCGTCGAGCAAGTTCAGCGGCTGAAGTTGAAGTGGGCATACGGATTTGAAGGAGACGTCAATGCCATCGGCGCGCCCACCGTCATCGGACCTTACTTGTTCATGGGCAGCGCAAGCGGTGCCGTTCAAGCGCTGGACGCGGCATCCGGCTGCGTGCATTGGGTATTTCAGGCAGACGGACCCGTTCGGTCGGCCGTACTCGCCGTTCAACTCGACAAAACTTCCGCAAAGTACGCGCTCATGTTTAGCGATCTCACGGGTTGGTATTACTCCGTGGACTCCGCGACAGGCCGGCTACTCTGGAAAAAACGCATCGATTCGCACGATTCCGTGCGGCTAACGGGTGCGGCGATCACTTATCAGGACATGATCTTTGTACCCGCCGCGTCCTGGGAAGAAACGCGTTCCACGAATCCCGATTACGCGTGTTGCAGTTTTCGGGGAAGTGTGACGGCATTGCGAGTGAAGGACGGATCCCAGGTATGGAAGACCTACACGATCGAAGAAGAACCGAAGGCACTCGCAAACAATGACGTCGTTGGAAAGTGGGGGCCTTCGGGAGCCGGCGTCTGGTCATCGCCCACACTCGATGTGAAACGCGGCGTGATGTATATCACGACGGGTGACAACTTCTCTTCGCCAGGAACATCAATGAGTGACGCCGTCGTCGCTCTCGAAATCAAGACCGGTCGAGTAATGTGGTCGAAACAAGTAACACCAAATGACGTTTTCAGCGGCGCTTGTACGACAAAGCCCGGCGGGTGCCCAGGCCCGGACTTCGATTTCGGATCTTCTGCGCTGCTTCTAAAACAAGCGAACGGCCGCGAACTCTTGTTTGCCGGACAAAAGTCGGGCGTGGTTTATGCGCTCGATCCCGAGCGTAAAGGCGAAATCATTTGGCAAACGCGAATTGGAAAGGGCAGCGCGAATGGCGGCGTGCAGTGGGGAATGACGAGCGACGGACAAAAGATTTACGCCGCGGTATCGGATGTGGCGCGCATCCGGCGCACGAGTGCAGATCCAACCGATCCGATTACATCCAATCTGGATCCGAGCCAGGGTGGTGGGTTGACGGCGCTGCGCATGGAGACCGGTGAAAAAGCCTGGTACGCTGCACCGCCTTCGTGTGGCTCCAAGCCGGGCTGCAGCCCCGCGCAGTCGGGAGCCCTGACGGCCATTCCCGGCGCAATCTTCTCCGGCTCGTTGGATGGACACATCCGAGCGTTCAGCGCGGAAGACGGCCACATCATCTGGGACTTCGATACCATTCGAAGCTATGAAACGGTCAACGGCGTGAAGGCCAGCGGAGGATCACTCGATGGCGCGGGCCCCGTCATCTCCGGGGGAATGGTTTTCGTCAATTCCGGATACTCGAAGAATGGCGGTCTGCCGGGAAACGTTCTCCTTGTATTCGCTCCCGAGAACTAGCTCCTTATTCGACGGTGAACTGGAGTCGGTTTGATGTCGCCTTCGACGGTTCGTCTTCGACCCACAACTCGAAAGCGCCCGCCTCTAGCATGACCGTATCGATACGGTGCGAAAACTCGCCCCGCGCGTCGATCCGAAGACGCAGCGGATTGTATTCGGTTCCGTCCGGCCTTCGAAGATGCGAGAGGGCGGTTCGGCTCGGAGTGAATCCGGTTCCCATCATGACGGTCGCATCGCCAAACTTCAGCCGGCTCGCGGATAGCGTGATCTGCGGTTGCTTCTGGGGAATCATGATCGAAATTTGAAATTGGACGAATCCTGCACCTAACGCGTGTTGGACGGAATCCGGATCTGCTGCACGCCCTTTTCATCCGCATATTCGCGATTGTCCTCGCAGATGTACTCGAGCAACTGATAGTCCGCCATTCGTCGAAAACCGAAAGTAAACGTCCACGGCTTCTCGAGGTGCGTGGGATCTTCGATCGTAATCTCGTCGAGCAGGAGACCATTTGAGCCGAGCGAGAACCGCTCCTTGATGTGCATATCCTTGGAATGCGGGACGTTTTGATAAGTTACATCCTCGCGCACACCAATTGTATCCACCGTCAATGTGCCCTTGTCCCAATGTCCAACCGAGAAGCCATAGAATCCGGGTTCGACATCGTCTACCGTTTTCGCAGGGTGATCCAGGAGAATGCGTCGAACCTGAGTGTACGCTTCCTGGATGATCGTCACCTGGCCCTTGCTCTGTAAGACCTCCATCGGAAATGGACCAGCCATCATACCGGGCATGCCGTCCGGCAAGCACGACACTACACGCTCGGCGATCGGTTGTCCTTTGGCATTGGCTTCGCGTATTGCTTGCATCTTTGCCTGCCACTCTTTCAAATATTGCGCTTTCAGCGGCGGTTGAGATTGCGCTGGAATGGAAGGATCTCTTGCGCGCTCCCATGAACCCGTGATGTCTGGAATATTTCCTGAAGCTTGCTGCGCGTTCGTACCTGCTTGCGCAAAACCGATTAGTCCGGCAGTCAATGCGACGAGGCTGCAGATGTTTTTCAAATTCATGGTCATCTACTCCCTACGGTTCTGGAGTGCGCTTGAATGTATTTGCAGCAGGCACCGGAAGCTCTTTCTTTTCGCCGTTAGCCAGCGTTATTTCGAGCAACAAACCACCCGGCTCCCCATTCAAAAGCGGCGCAGTAACGGCAGTTACTTCATCACCTGCTTTGATCATATTGGATCGCCATCCGACACGCTGGAGCATATTGATGCTGGTGCCTTCCAATGTGTAATGTTTGATGGCTCCGCTGCTGTCTTTTACATCAATGTCCAAATACGCATGCGGATTGCTCCACTGCCACCTCGTTACCGTACCTTTGAGAGTCAAGCTCTTCGTGTGATCGTACACTGCGAACGAATGATGTGCCTCCACTGTTCCTGAAAGCGATAGGACAACGAGCAGTGCACACTGTAATCGCGTGCTGAAGGTCATGTCTGTTTCTTTCTCCCCACAAGTCTGTATTAGGAATGAGGCTGAGCCTCGATCGTAGCGATACGATATGCCGAATGCAGGACTGTAATCAAGATGCGAACAAGCCGTCACGGCAGTCCTCTGCTCGCAAGGACAATAACCTGCACGATCCGGCTGGTAATTGGACAAAGACAAATTTTGAAATTGGACGATTCCTGCATCTCAAATTCGAGATCCGAAATCGCAGATTGGACTGACCGGAGTACGCCTGGTGTCCAATTTCAAATTTCGGATTTCGAATTTGAGATGCAGGAATCGTCCAATTTCAAAATTTGTCATAGCCGAAGTCTTCTTAACCCTCTACAACCTCTGATGGGATCTCGGTCTCGGCGGCCGTGGCATTCTTCTTCGACCGTCGTTGGCGAATGTCTTCGACGATAGCGAAGAGACAGGGGGTCATGAACAGAACATGGATTGTCGAGCTGACCATCCCTCCAATGCTGGGGGCTGCGATCGGCTTGAGAATGTCCATTCCCGGCCGCGTGGAAAAGGCGATGGGCAGTAAGGAAAGAATCACCGCTGCAACAGTCATCAACTTTGGACGCAGCCGAGCCGCCGAACCATCAATTACAGCGGCGATGTAGGATTCTCCTTGCGGCTTATGTGCGACCGCATGACGAATGAAAATCACCATGATGATTCCGGTTTGAACGGCGATTGCAAACAGCGAAATGTAGCCGACGATGACGGCCGTAGTCATCGCATATCCCAGGAGCCACTGCAAAAACACGCCGCCGACCATTGCAAACGGCACCGAGAGCATAATAAGGAAGCTCTCGCCAACAGATCGGAAGGCGATTACGAGTAATCCAAAAATAATCGCGAGCGTTAGCGGCACGATATATCGAAGCCTGGCCCGCGCTGCTTCCGTGTACTGATACAGTCCGGTCCATTCGATGGAATAACCGGTTGGCAGCATCACGTTCTTCGCCAGGAGGTCCCGCGCCTTTTCAACATAGTCGACTGCGGTAACGTTCTGGAGATCGACGTAAATGAAACCGGCGAGATCTCCATTATCATTGCGAATCATCTCCGGCATCTTCCGAACAGAAACATCCGCGATCTCGCCGAGCGGTACGGATCGTCCGTCAGCCGCGACCACGGGGGCATTTTTCACCTTCTCGACAGTGTCGATGTATTCCGGCGAATATTGGACGCCCAGGGGAACCACTGCGTTGCCTTGTTTGATGCCGATGATGTTGTCGCCGCCAATGGCATAGCGTATCGTGTCCATGGCTTCGGTGACGGTCACACCTCGCTCCGCCATGCGTTCGAGATCGTTGCGCACATCAATGTAATAGCCTTGCGAAATGCGTTCGGCGATAACCGATTTCGTGCCGGGGAACGATCGCAATGTGGTCTCGATCTGTTGTGAGATCTCTTCGATCATTCCAATATCATCACCCTTCACCTTGATACCTACGGGCGTTTGGATACCGGTACCCTGCATCATCACTCGCGCCCGGATTGGTTGAACCCAGGTGTTCACATACCCAATCACGTTCATCGATTTGTCCATCTCGGCGACAAGTCTTTCCTTCGTCATGCCCGGCCGCCACCTGGATCTCGGCTTGAGTAGTACCGTCGTTTCGACCATCGAAACAGGAGCCGGATCGGTCGATGTGTCGGCACGGCCCAACTTACCGAATACCTGCTCGACTTCAGGAAACTCCTTAAGTTTTTTGTCCATCTGCTGCAACACCCATCCGGCCTCGCGTGTGGGCAGCCCCGGAAGGGTTGTCGGCATGTAGAGGATGGAGCCCTCGTCGGTTTCCGGCAGAAAATCCCGCTGGAAGTTCCTCAGCAAAAATGCTGCGGGAATCAAAGTCAGCATTCCTAACGCAGTAAACGCGTATCGATGACGAATCACTCCATTGAGGGCCGATCGGTACATTCGGACGGGTTTGCTGTCCTGGTAGTTCTGTGGCACCGTCCCCTGCCGCCTGAAAATCCAAACGATCAGAATGGGAATGAGTACCACGAACAGTTCTGTGATCTCCGGCAAAAATTCTCGCGCCACTCCACGAAACAACGCTCCGGCGGCAATAAGCAAGCCGATTACACCAGCCGCAGCCGCGTACCGGTAACTGAGCGCTCTTTGCAGGCCTCGCGACGAGTGTGGCGTATGCCGGTCGAAAATCCACACCACGATGATCGGCAGGAGAAACAGCGTTAACAGCGTCGAGAAAGCCATCGCAAACGTCTTCGTATAGGCCAGGGGATCGAACAAACGCGCTTCACGGTCCTCTAGAAAGAACACTGGAAGGAACGAGGCAAGGATGATGAGAAGGGAAAACATCAAAGGCCTCGCGACTGTTGAAATGGATCGAATGATGATCTCTCGCTTCTCCGTCCGTCCGATATTCTTGCGCGTCGAGAGCTCCGCGGCGCAGTTCTCGACAATGACGATCGTTGCGTCCGCAATTTCGCCGATCGCGATGCATAAGCCCGCCAGCGAAAACAGATTGATTGTTTGACCGAACACTGCTAGCGGAAGCGCCGTGAACAAAACGCTGAATAGAAGAATGGCGATCGGCCCGACGGCAGTCCGGAGATTTCTAAGGAACAGTGTCGTTACCAGGATGAGGACAGCTAACTCGATAATGAGCGTGGCGAAAAACTCTTTGAGTGTGGTCCAGATCCATTCCGACCGGTTGTAAGTAGAAACAATTTGAACGCCTGCGGGAAGCGAAGCGCTGATTTCCCGGAGCTTTTGGCCAAGCGAGCGGGTGATCGCCAGAACGTTCTGGTCGTGTTCCATGATCACGACCCCGCCGACAACCTCCCCTTTTCCGTCAAGGTCCGCGGTGCTGCGACGAAGGTCATAACCCACTTGAAGGTAGCCGACCTCCTTCAGATGGATCGGTGTTGCATCTTTCTTCCGACCGACAACCAAAGACTCGAGCTTATCCAGGTCCTCATTGTTGATAACTCCACGCAGCTGGTATTCGCGATTGGTGACTTCAATCGTACGGCCACCGGTTTCCTGAAATACTTCTTGAACCGCAGTTATCACTTGTCTCAAGGGAATACCGGCGTCAGCTAATAAGGGTGGGAAAATCTTCAACTGATACTGCTTCTCCAACCCACCAATAGATGCCACTTCCGCAACTCCTGGCACGGTTTGAAGAGCCGGTTTGATTTGACTCTCATTCAACAGCCGCAGTTCGCGCAGATCGTGCGTCTGCTCGCGGTCAACAACTGCGTATTGAAAAATCCAACCCATGCTGCTGGCATTGGGTCCAAGCGTGACGTTCGCGTCGGGCGGCAATTGTGGGCGAACGCTGTTGATTCGATCCAAAACGAGTTGTTGCACTTTTTCCCGATGAGCGGAATTGCTGAGAATTACATAGATGAACGAATACCCCATGTGCGACGTACCGCGGACTGCCTGGACATCAGGCGAACCAATCAGTCCTCGGATGATTGGTTCGGTGACCTCCGCTTCCAGGAGTTGCGGACTTCGCGGCCACTTCACATAGATGACGATTTGGGGATCCGATATATCGGGAATCGCATCGAGGGGAGCAGTTCGGATGGAGTAGGCACTGAGCAGAACAGCCGCGGCAACCAGAATCAGAACAACTACGCGGAATCGAATGACATTATCAATGATGGTGCTGATGGTCATTTCCAGCCGCGGGCTGTGCGCCAGATTTCAATTTGTATTCGGAATCGATGAAAAAGCTGCCGAAGGTGACGATTTGGTCACCTTCATTCAAGCCGTGCAGAACCTGAGTGTAAAGCTCGCCTTGAACACCCGTATGGACCTCTTGGGGCACATACATTCCGGGGTGGTGCTGAAGATAGACAACGCGTTTATCGCCTTCTTCAATGATTGCTTCATTGGGAACGGATAAGAACTCGCCGCGATCGACAACGATTTCCATGATGTAGTTCGAGCTCCCTTCTCTACCCAAGGAAGCCAGCGTGACGTCGACCATCACACGTGAACCCTGAGGAACGAACCGCGTCACACGCGCTTGATACATCGAAGATTTGGATTCGAGTGGAAAAGCCCGCACACGCTGCCCAGTCTTAATCAAATTCGCATCGGGAGGGTATACGTATCCGGTCAGAATCTTCCCTGCTTTGTCGATCTTTCCCGCCGTTCGGACCCAACTTTGAACGGGACGGACGGAAGCTTGACTCAATGTGAGCGTTAGATCCAAGGCCTGTTTTTCGTCAACCGCCGTGCTAGGCGCCGGCCTTGTATGACTGCGAACGTCCTGCGCGCTTACCCGAAAGTAGCCGCTCGACGCTATGAGAATGAGAAGGATTACACCAGAATTTAAAATTGGACGAATCCTGCATTGTAAATTCGAAATCCGAGATCTTGAATTGGAGGTCCAATCTAAGGTTTCGGATTTCGAATTTACAATGCAGGATTTGTCCAATTTTAAATTACCGTTTTTTACTAATGACAGTAGTTGTCCTTACTGTCCATGATATGCGTGCCCCAAGGAAACAATCCCACGTTACCGACCTTTTCGAACGTTTCGGTCTTCGCATCGATAATCACAACGGAATGTGTGGTTGATTCGGCGAGGTAGATTTTCTGATCCGCCGTATCTGTCGTCGCTGTTTCCAGCTGGATGTTGGTGCCGATCTTGATGCGTCCGGCCGGCTTCAGCGTTTGCATGTTGTAAACGTAGACGAAGCCACTAGTCGAACTGATAACGAACGCTTTGCCTGCAGCGAAGTTGACTCCGGTCATGTTCGGCCCGGCTTCCAGCGTTGCGGCAACTTTCTGAGAATTGAGATCGATAATAGAAATGGTTTCATCGCCGTTGTTGGGCGTAATCGCGTATTTGCCGTCGTGACTCATGTAAATGCGCCACGGGTCCGGGCCGACCCGGATAACTTTAACGACTTTGTCCTCTCGAGGATCGATCACACCGACCACTCCCAAATCGCCGTCGGCCGCATACAGGTACTTACCATCATTTGTCGGGGCGGCAATATTGATTCCGTGTAGCTCTGCCAGATAGCGGTCCGGATCCAGCTTTGCGACGCCGGGGACGCCCGCGATCTGAATTTTCTTCAATAATTCGTGGCGGCGCACGTCGATGACACCGACCCAGTGGGCGCCATAGTTGCCCACGTATGCCTTCGAACCGTCCGGGAGGAATGTCACGTTCAGCGGTTCCTTCAACCCCGGTATCGTTTTTATTTTCGTTAGCGACAACATATCGATGACCGATATGGAGTCTCCCTCGGGATTTCCCTGGTAATACCAGCGGCCGTCCGGCGAGAAAGCCAAATGTTCTGGCGCAATGTCTGTGGGAATGATCTTGACAAGTTCGAGAGTCCGGGCATCGATGATGTACGCTTTGTTCGCGCGCGTTCCTCCGGTCACAACATAACGGCCGTCCGGTGACATCATGACCATGTGGGGATTGACGTTGTTGCCCAGAAACGTTCGCCCGACAATCTTCTTGGTTTTGATATCCATGAACGAAATGTCGTTCGAGTCGCGGTTCACTATCATAACGACCGAAGTAGGATCCGCAACCTTCACTTCGGCCGCGGGCAAGGCAACTGTCGCTGCAGCCCCGCCTACGATCGCAGCTAACGTACAAGCCGCAATAAAGAGTGTTGACCTAGACATGACGGTTTCTCCTAATGACATATTCTAGCTCTTAAAAGCTCGCTTGTAGCCGAATACCGGGTACAAGAAAGCCCGCCTTGGGTGCACCAACCCGCGACTCAAGTACGTGAGTAACGTGGAACGAGAGCTTGAATTTTTCGGCGATCTGAAAATTGTAATAGCCTTCCACAAGCTGCTCTCTGTCCCCTGCTTTCAGGTTCAATTGCGAATAGCCTACAGCCCAGTAATCTGCCGGATTGAAGATGAGGTGGTTTCGGAACTGCAGCGCACCACTGTAAAACTTGTCTCTGCCGCTAACTGCAGTGGACTGCGGCGCGCCAAACCGGCCGCCGAGAGTAAGGGTTGGAGAAAGCCTCTGATCAAAGCTGACGCCAAACGCTGTTTGATGCCGGTCTGAGTTGTCGATCGGCTCGCCACCTGGTCCTGTTGTCCTGGCTCCATTGTTCACGCGATACCAAAAGCGGTAGTTGCCTTGGCCGATTTTGAAGGGATTGAGGAAGTAACCGACTTCGGCCAGGGTGAACAACGAATCCGACAGGCTGGTCGCGTCAGGGTTGCTCTGCTGCAACCCGATCTTGAAATTGAAGCTTTTCTTGGGATCGTACACTGCCGCAAAGCCTGAGCCGTTTACTGCGAGGCCCAGAGCCGGATTGTTCACGAGTGCGTCGCTGAGGAACTGCGAGGTTTCGTCGTTCGCCACCGCATTGTGATCAAAATAATTCGTCAAATCCAGCCGCCCGGCGCTAAGTGCCAGACGCTGCTTGAAGAGTTCCGTTCTTAACCAGGCCTCCCTCAAGTTTAATTCGTTTTGCCGAACGAGACGTGCCGTGAAACCGTTGAGCAGGGTTAGCGTGGGCACTTCTAAATCGGGAGGCGTTCCGCTGATACCGACCACATCGGCGTAAAAAAGTGTGTGTTGGGCGATTTTAGCCGTGAAAAACAGATCCGCATTTGCGAGTAGATACGCGTGACCATCCGCTTCAGCAGGCTCTCCCTTTGTCTGGACCGCAAACTGCGGAATAACAGCAGCACTGACACCCACCTTTACGCTTCGCTTTTCCTGTTCGCTCAAAGCATCTTCGATTTTTTCATTGATTGTCTGACGGCGATAAACACGCTCGCGCTGGTAGGTAACCTTTTTTGTGGCGCCAGGGACGGCCTGGTCGGTTTCATTACCGTTCTTGTCGACATACACTTCAACTCTTTTGACGCGTGTCTCGGGCTCAGACAGTACCGTGCTGGCCTCAAGGGCATTTAGGCGTTCTTCAAGCGTCTTGATACGTTCGAGCAAAAACTGAGTGTCCGCTGTCCCCCCACCGCCTGGCGTCGTTGTTTCCGCGCCCGGGACTTCGAGGATGTCCATCCTCACGTTGATCGGCGCCGTGGTCGGGACCGTGATCTCCTGCGACGAACGCTCAAATCCGGGCGCGTCAACCTGGAGAACGTATTGACCTGGAGGCACCTGCGTGAAAGAAAATGAGCCATCCGCTGTGGATTTGGCGGTCCGTTGTGCTGCGGGAGTCATCTTCATTCCGGGCATTGCCGGCGTCCATGGGCCGAGCGAAATGTCCGCATTCGCCACAACACCTCCCTGCACATTGGCAACGCGCCCGGTCACCGCAGAGCCTTGCGCGGCCGGGGCCTGTCCTGGCGGACCCGCACTGGCCGTTAACGTCTCCGGACTGTTCTCACGCGCGCTCAATTCCTTCTCGAGCGCAGCTATTCGATCGAGCAGCACCTGACGATCGCTTTCCTGTGGACTCGGAGCTTGCTGCGCCATCAATTGCAATGGACTACCAGATATAGCGAATACGAGGGCTATACAGACCATCTGCAGTCTTCGCCCCAAATCATATTTTTTCGGCATAGAATCCCCCGGCGGGGGATCCTATCAGCGCACAGATAAGGCGCAAAACTGAAGAGTTCCTGAATTCTTGTTCACGATTGATGTGTTGCGTAGACATTTATCGGGAAATGCAGAAGGATAATCCAAATCGGCGATCGGCGAATGCTGATTGCTGATGTACGTCACGACGAGCGAATATCCTTGCTTGCTCAAAACCGATGCAGGTACGAAGCCTTGAAGAACAAGCCGCGGCTGGTGGTCAAGTAGCCGACTTCCGGCGCCTGTTTTTCGCGGAGCGATCCGTAACCGGCGTGGAACACCGTGCCGGGAACGAGTTCGTACAGCGCAAGGAAATCTGTGAGCAGGCGACGCTGAGAGCTATCGAATTGCTCGAGGAGCCGCAGGCGGAAGTGCCTGTCGAACTGATATGTGGTCTGGGTGTTCACGATGTGTACGGTATAGATCCGCTCACCAGTGGAGGCGCGATTGAACTGAACGCCGTTGTAATCGACGTTTTGTTGAAAGTGTTGATTGGGTTGCAGGGAGAAGCCAAAACCTCCCGATTTAGACTTCCCCTGATAGGGATCCACTTTGTCGTAGTAGATACTGTAACCGTTATTGAAGTATCCATTGATGCGCAGCCACCGGAGGATCTGCGCCGACCCGAAGAGGTTGATCGGTGATCCCGTCTTGAACCGCTGGCCGACCCAAACTTCGTGCCCCGCTTGATGTGAAATATTGAAAAAGCCTTGCCGTGTGAAATTGAATCGAATGCCGGTGTTTAAGAAATCCTCGTCCCCGTTTTGTATTTGGTCGTACCCTCTTTTCGCCCAATAGAAAGGATGTATGCGTTTTATCCAAAAATCGCTGCCTTCTTTTGGATAGAAGTTGATCTCCCCGAACGACCATCCGGATGTAAACCCCGTGCGATTGTAGAATGCCGTATCCATTTGGAAGTCGCGCCCATAATGCTCCACTTGATTCGACCAGTAATATCTCCGAGTCGAATAGCTGTATGAAACCTGCGAACCTGTCCCGTTCGTGTTCCCGAGAGTAGGGGAGCCGGTCTGCGTAGCGAGGAACGTTGCAGAAAACTGTTGCGTTGGCGAAAACCGGACCGATACGTCGCCGCCTCCGACGCGGTTATGCCGGCCTGCGTGTTCGGTGTCGGCGAAGATCCCACCGATGTAGTTGGACTTACCAAGCGAGTACGTCGCGCGGCTTATAGTAAACAGTTTGTCTTTGTCGTTGATGGCATCGCCCCGATTTTCGAGATCCTCGGGCGTGTCGTCGGAGGCATTCAGGAGTCCGAACGTCATCTTCCCCGCTGTTCCCGTCAACTTGCTGCCCCAGGCAGGATCGATGATTCGCCGCGTGTGGACAGCCGTCCGCATGTTCCCGTCGCCGCCCGTGCCGGCGATGTTGAAGAGTCCCATGCCTTCCATAAAGAAAGGACGCTTTTCCGAATAAAAAATGGGAAACCGCTGGTTAACTTGAACCTGAAATGCATCGCTCTCCACCTGGCTGAAGTCCGGGTTGATGGTTGCATCGAGAGTGATGTTTGAAGTGATGCCGTACTTCCCGCTCAAGCCAACGTCGGCCCTGTCGATGGCGGGGTTCCACTTATCAGGTGCTGCTCGCGTCTGTCGAATTCCATAAGTGATGCTCGGTAGGAGCTCTAATAGCGGAGGTTGCTTCAAATCATCAAAAGAGATATGCGCGTGACTGTCGAAGACCCATTGCCCCGGCAGCATTTCCGGCCAGGAATATGACATTCCCGTCCGGCTGATCTTGCGAAAAAACAGAATTCCCATTCGCACTTGGCGGCCACTTTGAAACCGGATGCTTTGTAGGGGCAACCGAATTTCGACGACATAGCCATCATCCGTAATCTTCCCCACGCTATCCCAGATCAGATCCGCTTCAAACTGTTCGCCTGACGCTGACGTGTTCAACGCGTCCATCTGAATTCCGCTCGGATTTACGAAGAGGTGATACGCAGTCTGGCTCGTGCCGGCGGAATCCAGACTCAATGCAATCCAATCATCGCTGAAGGCAGCGTCCCGACGGCTGATCGTCGTACGAATTTTGTCGGGTTCGTTGTCGAAACAGTGGAAAGCGAAGTATATATAGCGATCGTCATAGGCAATGCGCACGTCCGTACGCAGGTCGGCGTGCGTACCACGAAGCGGATTGTAGGAAACCCACTCGCCAAGCGAAAGTGGCTCGCGATTCCAGACTTCATCATTCAAAATGCCATCGATTTTTGGTGGTTCCGTCGCGCGGAGGATATGGAAGTCCGTACTAAGGTCCGTAGAAAAGCCGGCCTCTACGCACACCAGTATGATGACAAACGCAATTGTCGTTCGCATGAATTACATTAAGACTGCGCTAGCAGTGAAAGGTAACGGATCTGCCTGAAATTGCAAGTCGATCTAGAAACGTTAGAACCGTTTTTAGCGGAAAGAGTTGACTTTTAGTGAACTGGCCACACAGAGCAGGAGAAAATGTAGAAGGGAGACACAGACATGCGATTTGGTGTTTTTACCGGCATGACCATGCAGACGTGGGAAGCCGTCCTGGCCCTCTGGCGGCATATCGAGGCAACCGGCTGGGACATCGGCTGCGTAACCGACCACTTTATGCCGAACACAAAAGACCGTGAAGGACCAGTGCTCGAATCATGGAGTACGCTTTCGGCGCTTGCTGCACTCGTACCTCGTATGCGTGTAGGTACCATCGTGCTTGGAAACACGTACCGCCATCCCGCCGTGGTGGCAAAAATCGCTGCTCAAGTCGATATCATTTCGGGTGGGCGGCTGTTATTGGGGCTCGGTGCGGGCTGGCAACAAAATGAGCATGAGGCTTACGGAATTCCGTTCTACACGATGCGTGAAAGGCTCGAACGACTCGACGAGGCATGCACGGTGATTCGTTCGCTGTGGAGCGAACATCGAAGCAATTTTAGAGGCCGTTATTATCAGTTATCGGATGCGCCTCTTGATCCCAAACCGGTTCAGAAGCCGTACCCTGAACTGATGATTGGTGGGGGCGGCGAACGCATCACACTCCGCATCGTAGCCAGACACGCAGACCACTGGAACGTCTGGGGCGGACCCAAGGTTCTCGCAAGAAAGAGCGCGATTCTGGAAGAACACTGCTCAAAAGTCGGGCGCGACAGCAGAAGCATCGGCCGCTCGGTCAACATGGTCCTGCTGATCACTGAAAAAAGCGAGGAAATCGGCAGGCTGGCTGAAACGCTTGCCAAACGTTTGGGAAGCCACCTTGCTGATGCGCGCGATACGTGTCTGGCAGGAACGCCCGATCAAATTCGGGAAACTCTTCACGAGTTACAAAAGGCCGGTGCGACCACACTGTTTATTCCGACGATATTCCGACCCCCCGAAGAACTACGGCGCGATATGGACCGGTTCATAACGGAGATCGCCCCCGCCTTCCGTTAACTCCGTGATTTTAGCTGGACGCGCGCTGTTCCGAATTCTTCAGAACGAGTGCGGAAACGACTAGCCCGATCGGCAGCAACCATCCTGGCAGGTCGAACTTCGTGACGGCCAGGACAAGCACAACAAGCACCGCGAGCAAAATGACCGCCCGTATACCCGAAAATCCCATAGCTCTATCTCCTCTCCAGAAGATGCTCGTGGGAGGCTACGGTGGGGACATCGTTAAAGCAAATGGCGGTGGGGCGGAAAGTTTTGAAATTGGACGAGTCCAATTTCAAATTGTCCGTTAGCCCATGTAGCCTATTTGATATCCAGTCCGAAGTACTTGTTGTTCTCGTTACAAATGTATTCGATTAATTCGTCGTCCGCTCGGAATGTGAGCGGTAACGTGACGGTCCAGGGTTTTGTGTAAGCCTTGGGGTCGTCTATGGTGATCTCAATATCCATGTGGCCGAAATCTTTTCTCCGAAAGCGTTCCGTCACATGCAGGAGCTCGGTCGCCGGGCGTCCTGCGTTATCGAGCCAGCCCTTGTCGTTGAAACCCGACGTCTCGACCAAGAACGTGTCGCCATCCCATCGTCCGATCGAATAACCGAACCAGGTGGGATTCGGATCCTTTGGAAGTTCACGGCCATCCGTAAAAATCTGGCGATACGAGTGCACGGCCTCATAGAGAACAACGACCATACCGGGAACTTGAACGATCTTGAAGGGGTAGGGCACCAGGTCGGACCGCGGCACACCACCGACGATGCAATTCGCTGTTGGATCGTCCTTGCTATTCGTATCACGCCGTTGCTTGTAGAGCGCTTCAGCCCAAGCCTGATAAGGAATCTCTTCGGCTTTGATGTCCTTCGCAATATTGCCGACGTATCCGGGTCCCGGCATCCAGAGCCCCGCAATATCTGGCTTCCCTTCCGGCGTCTTTGGGACAGGAGCACTAAGATTTGGCTTACCGTCCGGCAAGCGGGGAATGCCTGCCGTGGGTTGCTTCCATTGCACCCCAGGTGCCGCACCGATTAACAGCGCAATGACGATCCAGAGGGCATTCATAGCGATCCTCCAGGACGTGGTGTAATGCTTTCGACTTTCTATTGCGTCTTATTATGCTTCGGAAAAGTTTACATACGGCAGGAATTCTCATAGATTTCGATGACGTGAAACCCAGGAGGGATCTATGAATCGATGGAAGCCGGGCATCCTCGGAGTAGCAGTTTCAGTCGCGATGATCGGCGCAATGATGTTGCGCGCGCAACAACCCGCTCCGGACCTGATTCTTTCGAACGGCAAGATCATCACTGTTGATGATCGCTTCTCAATCACGCAGGCCGTCGCCATTCTGGGAGACCGCATTGTTGCGGTAGGACCAAATTCAGATGTCGCGCGGCTGGCGGGACCCAAAACCCAGCGCATTGACCTTCACGGCCGGTCTGTGATTCCGGGCCTTATCGACAATCACATGCATCTGTTGCGTGCCGGCGCGACCTGGAAATGGGAAGTACGCTGGGATGGCATCAGCTCTCGTAAAGAAGCGCTCGAGTTGCTTCGCGCCCGCATAAAAAAAGCGGGCAGCGGCGAATGGGTCTACAACCTGGGTGGATGGACGGCCGACCAGTTTTCAGATGACAAGCGGCCGATTACGCGCGATGAGTTAGATGAAATCGCGCCTGCCAATCCAGTTCTGCTGCAGGCGTCCTACTACGAAACGTACCTCAACTCCCAGGCCCTTCGTACACTCGGAATCGACGATAAAACACCTAAAGATGCTTGGGTAATCCGCGACGCGACAGGAAAGCCTACTGGCCGAATTGAGGAAGCCGGCGTTCGGGGTTTGGCGGCACGGCTTCCTGCGGCTCCTCCTGGCGAAATAGAGGCGAGTACTGTAGCGATGATCAGCGATCTGAATCGAGCCGGCCTCACGACGTTCGGCAGTGCTGGATGCGAACCCGAACTGCTGCCGATTTATCGAAATCTAGCGAGCCGGGAGAAATTGAATGTCCGCGTTTTCTGCATCAACGGCGTGGCCACGGGCACGAATGCAGAACAAGTGGATCGCGCGCTGCCACAGATCGCGCAGATGAAGCTGTTTCAGGGAAACAACCGAATCGATCAAATCTTTTTCGGCGAGAGTGTTTACGGACCGCTGCACGATCCCATGTTTCTGGCTAAGTCGGAGCCAAAACCCGATCAGCTTCTTCAATGGCGCCGCATCGCAACGGAGATTGCAAAGGCAGGCTTGCCTCTGCATGTACATGCGGAATTAGAGGACACAATCGACGCTTTCCTGGACCAGATCGAGGCGATCAACAAGGAATATCCCATCAAGAACCTCCGGTGGGTGTTGGCGCACGTCAACCGCATCAACTCGTCTCATCTGGCGCGCATGCGAGAGCTGGGTCTATATGCTGCCGTGAACCCTTGGTCGGTCATCAATGGGGGTATCAATCACCGGATTTTTGGAGATAGTGCGTACGATATGGCCCCTCTCAGCACGATTCAGAACAGCGGCGTGCTCTGGGGCCTGGGTAGCGACGGAAGCCGCGCGAATCAAATCCTGCCGTTTACGACATTGTGGTGGGCAGTCACGGGGAAAATGGTCGGCGGGACAAAGGTCCTCAGGCAAACGATCAGCCGTGAGGATGCCCTCATTGCGCATACTCGAAAGAACGCCTACCTCGTATTTCAAGAGAACAATTTGGGTTCGATTCAGGCCGGGAAATTGGCGGATTTAGTCGTACTCGATCGAGATTACTTAACGATTCCTGCTGATCAGATCAAGGACATCAAGCCCACCATGACTATTGTTGGAGGAAGGATCGTTTACGAAAGTGGGCCTTAGGGAAGATTCCTCCGCGAAATCAGCAATCAGCATCCCCCGATCGCTGATGTTCCGACCGTGATGCGCGAGGAGGAATCTGCGGTACCAGGCAGCCGATTACGTACTTTCCCTAAGTTTCTTTTGCGCGTCATCGAGCGTGGGGTACATGCCGCAATATCCAAGCATCGATATGCACTCATCGCACTGCGCCACGTGTTGTACTTCATCCTCTGTTAGGGGTGCTTTGGATTGAGCAAAGTCCCAAAGCGACATAACAGGTACATGATAGTCCGCTTGGCACGCTTTGTTGGTCATGGGGGTGAAAACCTATCACGAGGACGCTCGTCTTCACGTCAGAACTGATCCTACACGCAAATTTTTTTTCATCGGCTCTCCTTATTCGGCAACGACCTTTCCTATTGATTTGTGGCTACGGGCTGACTAAAGTTCGGTCCTTTGCGCGGGAGGTACAAACATTTATGAGTTACCAGACGCTTGAAGATGTGTTGCAAGCCGCCGGAAATCCGGTTCAGATGCTGCGCAATTCGCAAATAGGACCGTACGCCTTTCCTGTGGTGCGATACGAATTCACGAACTGGCGGGACGAACAACGCTCCTGGCGCGAGACCTGTGCGCTATTCGATCAGTCTCATCACATGACGGATCTTTACGTCGAAGGACCCGATGCGCTTCGGGTGTTTTCGGACCTTGGCGTAAACACGTTTAAAAATTTCAAACCCAATCAGGCGAAGCAATTCGTGGCCGTCAATCACGAAGGCCACGTCATCGGTGACGCCATTCTTTTTTATCTCGACGAAAACAAGTTCAACCTCGTGGGGCGTCCCCCTGCGGCAAACTGGGTTCAATACAACGTCGAAACCGCCGGATACAACGCGAAAGCAGAACGGGATGAGAGATCTGCCGTTAATGAAGGCCGGCGGAAGGTGTTCAGATATCAGGTCCAAGGTCCGAACGCCGTAAAAGTTATGGAAAAGGTGACGAGCAAAGCAGCGCCGGACATCCGTTTTTTCAATATGGACTTATTCAGGATCGCGGGGCATGACGTTCGAGCACTGCGACACGGAATGGTGGGGCAGCCGGGATGGGAACTGTTTGGTCCCTGGGAGTACGGCGACGACGTGCGTAACGCAATCGTTGAAGCCGGTCACGAGTACGGGATTCGACAGGTCGGCTCGAGAACTTATCCGACAACGTGTCTGGAATCCGGATGGATTCCATCACCCCTGCCGGCTGTGTATGTCGGAGAGAAGATGAAGAGTTATCGAAAATGGCTTACCTCCAAGAGCTACGAGGCCATGGCATCGCTTGGCGGCAGCTTCTACTCCGAAAACATCAAGGATTATTACCTGGCGCCGTTTGATCTTGGATACGGCCCTTTCGTCAAATTCGATCACGATTTTATTGGACGAGAAGCACTCGAGAAGATGGGGCAGAGGGAAACGCGCAGGAAGGTAACGCTCGTATGGAATGGTGACGACCTCGGCCGGATGTTTACCGCTCTTTTCAATCCGGGCGGGGATCCGCCGAAATACGCTGATCTGCCATTGGCGAACTATTCGACATTGCCATTTGATAAGGTCCTGAAAGACGGCAAAACAATCGGACTATCCACGTATACTGGCTACACCTACAACGAGCGTGCAATGATTTCGCTAGCCGTCCTTGACAAAGAACATAGCGAACCCGGTACCAAGGTCACGCTGGTGTGGGGTGAGGAAGGCCGCGGATCGTCAAAACCCACGGTCGAGCGTCACGTGCAAACAGAAATCCGGGCGACGGTTTCGCCCGCCCCGATCTCGGAGGCCGCACGGATAGCATATCGCCCGAAGTAAAGTCAGGCCCCAGGGAGATTCAGGAAGGAGAAGCAAAGATGGCATACATCTTCCATCAAAATGAATTGCCGAAGCTGGTATCGGTCGTGCCCGGCAGAGAGCGCATATTCTTCGTCAATAAAGAACTGACGAACATTGATGACATGCTCGCCGGCGTCATGTACTACAAAAGCAATGCGTCGTCCCCCTTTCATTTGCACGAGAACTGCGAGCACTTCTATTTCATCATCGAAGGCAAAGGCACGGTCGAGACTCCGGAAGGGGTACGCGCGGTTAGCCCCGGGGACATGGTTTTCATTCCACCTGAGGCCAAACATCGCCTAAGAGCCACCGATACCGGTCTCTTCTATTTCGAGTTCCAGGCACCGAATCGATTCAAGACCACAATTCTCGATGGCACTCCGGACGATTTGAGATGGAACCGTGTAGACGGCCGCGTTTGGGTTCAAACATAGGGAGAGTTCATGCCGAACACAATTTTCGTCGATACAAACAAACTTCCTCGAAAAGCGAGCCCGCAAGGTGAAGTGACGGAGGTCCTGAATGGCGAATTACAGGGTGCTAAGAATGTCCTCGGGACGCTGCGCTGGCTGAAATCGGGAGAAACATTCAAGGCCGATGCCGGAACCAAGCACCAACTTCTGTACCTTATGGAAGGCAAGGGGAAGATCAATCTCGAAAACAAAGATCATGAAGTAACAAAAGGCATGGGAATCTACCTCGGTCCATCCGAAACAGCCACGATCTCCGCGGCCCCCGGCGCGACAATGAAGATTTTTCACCTCGTGGTTCCGCAGATACCGAAGTAGAGTTTTCGATTTGAACGCGGCGAAAGAGGCCCACCGGATGTAAAAGCCTGAAAATATTTGCAGAACGATAAAGTTTCTGTTTTTAAACATTCACAAATGACCGATACGGTCTCCCTAGGAGACTTGTATGGACATTGTGACCAGTATCCCGGTTCGCATACACAGTGGCGAATCCATTCCGTCTTTTCTCGACGAAGTGAATGCGAGAATTGCTCGCCGTGCATTCCAAAATTTCGTTGACCGCGGTTCTATTGATGGCCGCCATCTCGAGGACTGGCTCGAGGCAGAACACGAGCTGATCCTAAAGGCGGCCCCCAAGGTCTTTCTCTCGGGAGAAGACCTCATTGTCGAAGTGGATCTGCCTAAACTGGACCCGCCCAATCTTGCCGTGCGTCTTGCACCCCGCCAACTTGTGATCTCATCTGACGTGGACGACCAGGGTTTCCAGGTCTGTCAGGTGATTGACCTTCCCGCCGAGATTTCCATGGATGGCGTCGATGCGGAACAGATCGATGGTCTGGTTCGCATTACCGCCGCCCTGGTCTAATCTAAAAGACGGGGAACGCAGAACGCTCCCACTGCATTCCTCGTTTTTTTTCTTGTCTGGTAAGATCACTAAGCCGCACGTGGATAGTAATCTTCCGCGGACTGCGCTTAGACTGATACGGTGGAACAAAACCTATTTAACCGCGAACTGAGCTGGATTGAATTCAATTCCCGTGTGTTGGAGGAGGGCCTGGACAAGTCTCTCCCGTTGTTGGACCGGCTCAAATTCCTTTCAATCTTTTCAACCAACCTTGATGAATTTTTCATGGTTCGTGTTGCCGGCTTGCAAGAGCAACTCGAAACAAATCCGACTTCCCTATCGCCTGACGGTTTGACGCCATCAATTCAATTGAAGCGTATATCGGAGCGTCTCCGGCCGTTGGTCAAGCTCCAGACCGATTGTTTGTTGCACGAGATCCTGCCTGGACTGCAGGAGATTGGTGTGCAAGTGGTCGAGCACAACACTCTGACGCTTGAAGAACGGCAGGTCCTGGAGCGCTTCTACGTGGAACGAGTATTTCCCATTTTGACGCCGCTTGCCGTCGATCCCGGTCATCCGTTTCCTTATATTTCAAATATCAGCTTGAATCTTGGCATTTCGCTGCGCCCTTGCAGTGGCATTTCAGAAGACGAATCTCGCTTTGCGCGTGTCAAGATTCCGGCCAATGTTCCTCGACTGATCCGCATCAACGAGACACTCAAATTTGTTTTCTTGGAAGATCTGGTTTCGGTGCACATCGCTTCACTGTTCCCGAAATGTTCCATTCTCGAGTGCCAGCCGTTTCGCATCACACGCGATGCGGACATGGAGATTGAAGAGGATGAAGCAGAAGACCTTCTGAAGTCCGTGCAACAAACGCTGCGCCAGCGCCGTTTTGGTTTCGGTGTGCGGCTGGAGGTTTCATCGGCGATGAGCGCTCCAATGGTCGAACTACTCCGGCAATCGCTTCAATTAGACGAACAGGACGTGTACTCCATCGACGGTCCATTGAATATTCCCGACCTGATGGCGTTCTATAAATTGGATCTGCCGGTCGCCAAGGAAAGGCCGTTTGAGCCACTCACACCACCGCAATTTCAAGACGCCGAGTCGATTTTCGACGTAATCCGCCATCAGGACGTGTTGCTTCATCATCCCTACGAGTCTTTTGTTCCTATACTCGAATTGTTTCGATCCGCCGCGAAGGATCCTAATGTTCTTGCTATCAAGGCAACGCTCTACCGAGTAGGGGCGGACTCCCCGATTGTGAACGCGTTGATCGAAGCTGCAGAAAATGGAAAGCAAGTGGCCGTCTTGGTCGAGCTCAAGGCACGCTTCGACGAGGAGAATAATATTTTGTGGGCACGACGCCTCGAGCAAGTGGGTGCGCACGTGATTTATGGCATTGTAGGTTTGAAGACCCACGCAAAGATGACACTCGTTATTCGGCAGGAAGGAAGTATCTTGCGGCGCTACGTCCATCTGGGAACGGGGAATTACAATCCCGTCACGGCTCGAATCTACACGGATCTTTGCCTGTTTACTGCCCACCCGGACTTTGGCGCCGATGCCTCCGAGTTGTTCAATTACCTCACGGGTTTTTCTGGCCAGACAAAGTATCGGAAACTGCTCGTTGCGCCCCTTGCTCTGCGCGAAGATTTGACCGCATTGATCCGGAGGGAAATCGCCCACAGGAACGCCGGACGTCCGGCCAGCATTTTTGCGAAGTGCAATAGTCTTACGGATACGGCCCTCATCGAAGAACTCTATGCAGCATCTGCCGCCGGCGTGCCGATTACGCTCATCATTCGCGGTGTGTGTTCTCTGCGCCCAGGTGTTCCGGGGCTGAGTGAGAACATTGGGGTCGCCAGTATCGTGGGGCGCTTTCTTGAACACTCCCGTGTTTACGTATTCTCCAACGCAGGTAGCGAAGCGATGTACGTGGGAAGCGCAGATCTAATGCATCGGAACTTAAACCGGCGTGTGGAGGTTCTCTTTCCGATAGAAGATCCACAGCTTCGCGCGCGTATTCATTCCGAAATCCTGGAAAATGCGGTGGCTGACAATACGAAGATTCGCTGGCTTCAGGCGGATGGTTCCTATGCGCGGCCGTCAGCCAACGGCGCTCTCCCTCGCAATCTTCACGAGGAGCTGATGGCGAAGTATCAGGCACCTCCTGTCTCTTGATCTCCGGTTTGTTAAAGTCGTGACCTCCGCATACACTTCGCGTATGAGTCGCACGGTTGGATTTCTCACTATCGTCATAGTGGCAGCGGTGGGCATATATGTTTTCATGCACGATACCAAGCCGCCGATGTCAGTCGGAAGTACGCCAAAAACGACAATCGATCTTACTGCCGTTCGCAATGACCTGCTCGCGATGGCCAATGCCGAACGCCGTTACTGGATATCCAACTCCAAATACGCGTCCCTCGACGAACTCCGCGTGAACGGTGATATCCACATTCCCACACGGCAAAGTTACGCATACTCTGCTGAGGCCGGTTCGGATGGCTTCAGGATCATCGCGTCCTACTCGGGCTCCGACCCGAATGCTCCCAAACGCATCAGTGTGGACGAAACTCTGAACATTACGACCGAATAGAATAGCTGTCCGGCTCAATGCGTGCGGTAGGCTAGGCTTGCGGCTGTAGGCGCGTCCGTGAGGGTGTAAACGGAGTGGTTTGAATCAGGCGAGTAATCCCCTCCTCACCGAGGGGATTACTCGCCTGATTCACACACAGGTTCTATGACCACAAATACAGCTGGAAACGGCGGTGAGGGCGACTACATGCAGTCCAGCAATCCAAGCCCAGATCGGTCTTACCGCGCGCTCCTCACGGTTCCGTCCGTCTCGCGCGTCCTTGCGGGGATGCAAATAGCCCGAATCGCCCAGTCGATGGTGAGCGTGGCTATTGTCTTATTCGCGCTCACGTTTTATCGATCCGCTACGCTCGCGGGCGTTGCCACATTTTTCGCAATCTTCCCGGGCCTAATCGTCAGCCCGATAGCCGGAGCTCTCCTTGATCGGTACGGGCGCACGCGTCTGGTCGTTCTCGACTATGTGATCGCGCTGGGCTCCCTGATTTTTATGGGAGTTCTGGCTCTTCTGGATCTGCTACCGGCGTGGGCGCTGATTGTCATTGCGTCTATTGCATCGTTGACTGCCCCGTTGTCCAACACAGGTCTTCGAAGCCTCTTCCCATTGATCGTGCCGAAACATCTCTGGGAAAGGATTAACGCGATCGACTCGATGGGGTATGTTGTCGCGACAATCATTGGGCCGCCCGTCGCTGCCGGGGTGGTCGCGCTGTGGGGTGGGCCCGTCGCATTCATTTTCATAGGTGCTTCTTATGGCGTTGCCGCAGCTGTGATCGCTCGAACGCCGGATCCGCCGATACCGGCCAAACTGAGTGAGTCGCTCCTTGCCGATGCCTGGCAAGGCCTAATCTATACGTGGCGTAATCCTACGCTTCGCGGCCTCGGTTTCTCGATTTCGCTGCTGAATGTGGGCATTGGAACACTGAATATCGTTGCGCCAATCCTGGTGCTCGAACGACTCCATTTGTCGGAGACGATTGTTGGGTTCGTCTTCGCGGTTCAGGGACTCGCGGGCATGGTATCGGCTGCCATTGTCGGACGCAGCGATAGTCGTGAGCGCGAAAAACTGATGCTCGCCGTTCCGATGGCAGGGACAGGAATGGTTATGGCGCTGTTATTGGTCCACGTCAACATGATCGTACTGGTGCTTGTAATGGGGATTATCGGCTTGCTCAACGGCCCACTCGACGTCGCCCTGTTTACGGTCCGTCAGCGCCGTACGCACCCAAGCTGGACCGGACGCGCATTCGCCGTGTCCATGGCTTTCAACTATGCGGGCGTCCCAATCGGTTCCGCGCTTGCCGGTGCCGTGGCCGCCCACTCCATTCGAACGGCAATCGGGTTCGGAGCGATAGCTTGTCTGCTTTCCGCCATTGCCGCTTTGGCAATGATTCCATCTTCCGAATGAATTTTCATAGCTGCGTCCTACGAATTGACTCAGGCTCCCGATGATGCTTCAATGACGCGTAAACAACGGACCAACGAGGGGAGAGGCAGCTATGAAAAATTGCGTGTTCGCGATATTGATCGCCGGTGTCTTCGTCGCCGGCGCGTTCGCCCAATCGAGTCTATTCGATAAGTACGACGTCAACATGACGAAGTGGGCTCAACTCCCGGCAGGGACGGCTTGGGGAGGGCTGACGACGTGGGTAGCCGCCGACGGCAAGGGCACCGTGATCGTACTCGTTCGAAAGGCACCCTATTTCCGAGTTTTTACTTCGGATGGAAAGTTCGTGAAGTCATGGGGTGACGAAGGTCTGTTCAATGAGGCGCACAGTGTCCAGTTCGACCGGGATGGGTTCATCTGGGCGACCGATCCTAACGACCACGTCGTTCATAAATTCAACACTGACGGTAAATTGATCATGACTCTAGGCAAGAAGGGCGTCCCAGGCGATAACGCCTCACACGATACGTTCAATCGCCCGAACGCCGTCACTATTGCTACGAATGGCGACATCTACGTGTCGGACGGATATATCAACTCCCGCGTCGTGCAATTTTCGAAAGAAGGAAAGTTCATCAAAATCATCGGAGGCACCAAGGGCAACGGACCGGGTCAACTACAACTTCCGCACGGAGTGGCTATCGACTCGAAAGGCAGGCTGCTCGTTGCAGACAGCGACAACAAGCGTATCGCCGTTTTCGACAAGGATGGGAAGTTCATCGAAAACTGGCCGGCGCCATGCCGCGGAAACATTGTTGTAATGAGCGACGACACGGTTTACGCCAGTGATGTTAATGCCGGAGCGGTCTCGATTCTAAAGGAAGGGAAAATAGTCGATGTAATTCACGTTGAAGGCCGCCCCCATGGGATGGACGTCGATCCCACAACTCTCGATGTCTACACGTCGTCTTCGGTCGCTCAAAGTCCCAACGTCACCAAGAGCAGCAGAAAGAAGGCGGCTTCCAACTGATTCCATTCCAAAATGACGAAGTGTGTGAATCAGGCAAATAATCCCCTCCTCACTGAGGAGGGGATTCGGTCAATCATAGCGTCGAAGCAGCCGGCCGTCTCTTAACCAACTGGTCGATGACAGATGAATGGACGATCTCGTTATCGTTAACGTAGACCTCGTGATTTCGGGCAACCGTCCTACGGTCGTAAACATAGTTGACCAGTAAGCCGGCCGATTCACGCAAACCTTTTTCTGATCGATCGCCCAACCAGTTGATCCGTTGCAAACGCGCACCGTTACGTAAATGAAATCGCGCTACGGGATCGCGCGGGTCATCACGCCGTTTGGCGTACAACAAATAGTACGCACATAAATACATGAGCAGCGGTTTCAGGTGAACGGATTTCAACTCGTCCACGTGCCACGAAGGACTATCGAGGTGGGACAAAAGCGAACGCTCACCCTCGGAGAATGCAATTGGAGATTGAGGCGCCGCTAGCTCTTCCTTGAGCCATTCTCGAAAGCCCGGTATCGGCGATAGCGTGGCATAGTATTTGAGACTCGGGATTTCCTCTGCCAGGCTATCGGTGACCTGCTTGATCAGGAAAGCGCCGAAAGA
>Ga0114129_10000213_pt1 | contig 64499 bp, 51 predicted proteins | sample RhiMetdeltSRZDD1_FD_80071 | JGI IMG/M metagenome (GOLD analysis project Ga0114129, IMG submission 80071) | Populus rhizosphere microbial communities from Tennessee, USA - Rhizosphere MetaG P. deltoides SRZDD1 (version 2) (version 2) | ecosystem: Host-associated > Plants > Roots > Rhizosphere >...
CAGGATTGCGAACTGACGCTGGCCGCGCCACTTCGCAAGGTGCGAAGATGGCACGGCAATCCTTGCGCTCCCTCCGGCGCGGGTTCGACCTGTCGCGCATCGCGTCAGTCCGACGTCGGCCGCAATCGAACGCCCCAGCCAAGGGCAAAGCGTGTCGCAGTGCGAAGTCACGCAACTCGACACTGACACGCCGAAAGGGACGGCGTTGATGTCGTGGTGGCCGACGTTGGAGTGGCCCGATGCGCAATAGTTTGAAATCGCGCTGCAGGGAGCGATGCGTTTCGAGCGCGACGCCCGAAGGCATGTCTGGTTTCCAAGCCGGGTAGGGCTCGCGCGATGCGCGTCAGTTCGAAACGCGAGCGGACGAAAGCGCGATTTCGAGGGCCGCGACCTCGGAGGCCACCACGACATCAACGCACGTCCCTTTCGCACGGTACGTCAGTCGGCGTCCGGCCAACCAGCCGGCCGCTCGTTCCGTCGAATATCCTTGACCTAGAACTTCTAGGCGGGAGCGGGCATGCGGCGACGGGCGAAGCAGGACCACGGCGATCTCCTGGCGGGCACGCTGGACATGCTCATCCTGCGCATCCTCCAGGCGGGGCCGGCGCACGGCCTCGAGATTGCCCAGCGGATCGAGCGGCAGTCGGACGATGTGCTGCTGATCGAGCAGGGGTCGCTGTACCCGGCGCTGCATCGCATCGAGGATCGAGGGTGGATCGCGGCCTACTGGGGCACCTCGGAATCGCATCGCCGCGCGCGGTTCTATCGGCTCACGGCGCGCGGCCGGAAACAGCTGCGCGCCGAAACCAGCCGCTGGGAGACGCTCGCGCGCGCGGTCGGCCGGGTGCTGCGGCCGCTCGACAGCGAGTCGACATGATGCTCCGGCCGCGCTGGTGGTCGCGCGCGTCACGGGAGCGTCAGCGCGCCGAGGAGATGCGCGCCCATCTCGATCTGTACGTCGACGAGCTCGTGGCCCGCGGCCGCACGCGCCAGCAAGCGGAGCGGGAAGCGCGCCTGGCGTTCGGCAACCCGCGCGTCAAGCTCGAGGAGATCCAGCAGATGACCCGATTGCCGATCCTCGACTCACTCGGGCGCGATCTGCGCTACGCGGTGCGCGTCCTGCGCCGCACGCCCGCGTTCACCAGCACCGCGATCGTCACCCTTGCGCTCGTCATCGGCGCGTGCACCGCCGTCTTCACGCTCGCCGACGCGATCCTGCTGCGGCCGCTGCCCTATCCGGATCCCGATCGCCTGGGCGCAATCGTCACAGTCAGTCAATCGCCCCAGGGCGCAGACACGCAGCAGAGCCAGGACGGCGCGACGTGGGAGTGGATCCGCGATCGCGCCGCGACGATCGACGTCGCGCTCGCCGCCAGCGGATTTGGCCGCAGCGTGAATCTCGTCGTGGACAATACCGCCGCCGCGGTGAGCCAGACGAGGGTGAGCGCCGGGTATTTTCGCGTGCTCGGCATGTCGCCGCTTGTGGGCCGGGAATTCACGTCCGAGGAGGATCGGCCCGGTGGCCCGGCGGTGGTGGTGCTGAGCCACCAGCTCTGGCAGCGGCTCTTTCACGGTGATCGCGGCGCGGTGGGTCAATCCGTCCTGCTCCGCGGCGAACGCTATCAGGTCGTCGGCATCATGCCGGAATCGTTTCGCGGTCCGGGCAATCCCTCGGATGTGTGGACGCCAGCCAGGCCGGCCAGGACCGGTGAAGGTGGCGGTGCGAACTACGCCGTAATCGCCCGCGTGCGTCCAGGCCGCAGCTGGGCAGACGCCACAGGCGAGCTGGCGCAACTGGGCCAGGCGTTGTTCGCCGAGCGTGGCGTGCCGAAGGACACCACCCGCTGGCTGTCGCTCATCCCGATGCAGGACAATCTCGTGCAGGGCGTCCGGGAGCCGATCCAGATGCTCGCCGCAGCGGTCGGCGTCGTGCTGCTGATCGCCTGCGTCAACCTCGCCGCGCTCCTGATCTCGCGCGCGGGCACGCGGACGAAGGAGATCGCGACACGGATGGCGATCGGCAGCGGCCGCGCCGCCGTCGTGCGCCAGCTCATGGCCGAGAGCCTGGTCCTCAGCGCCGTCGGCGGAGCGCTCGGGCTCCTGATCGGCCAGCTCGGTCTCGTCAGTCTGAAGGCGCTCGGCAGCGATGTGTTCCAGGAATGGGGGCGCGCCACGCTGGACCCGAGGGCGGTCAGCCTGACGGTCGGGCTGTCCGTGCTGACCAGCTTTCTCTTCGGCCTCGTGCCGGCGCTCCAGGCCAGCACGTTCGACATCAACGCGGCGCTCACCGACGGAGGGACGCGCAGCACCGCCGGCCGATCGCGCCAGAAGATCCGGCGGCTCCTCGTCGTGGCCGAAGTCGCACTCGGCGTCGTGCTGCTCGTCGTCGCGGGGCTGCTCATCCGCACGTTCGTCGGACTGCGATCGCTCGAGCCCGGCTTCGATCCGGCGCAGCTCACGACGGCGCGCGTCTCGCTCCAGGACGCGCGCTATCGGCAGGCGGTGCGCATCAATCAACTGTTCGACGACAGCCTGGGCGTGCTCGGGCGCGCGCCGGGAGTCGAGGCGGCCGCGGTGTCGCTCGAACTGCCTTACACCCGGCTGCTGAACAGCGGCTTCACGTTCGGTGACGAGGCGCCCGATCCGAACTTCTGGCCGATGGCCAATTTCATGTACGTGACGCCGCGGTTTTTCGACGTGCTGCGGATTCCGGTCCGGCTCGGCCGCGCGTTCACCCCCGAGGATCGCGCCGGCGCGCCGCTCGTAGCTGTCGTCAATGAGACGTTCCTGAGGAGTTGGGCCAGGGGGGGCAATCCCGTCGGCCGCCGGCTCGGCCGCGGGCCCACGTCACGTGAGATCGTCGGCGTCGTCGGCGATGTGCAGGTGACCAATTCCGGCATCCAGTTCCCGGGACGTGCGAGCGCGCCAATCATGACTACACCGCTGGTATTCATTCCGGCCGCGCAGACCAGCGACGGCTTCTTTCAGACATCGCACACCTGGTTCTCGCCGGTCTGGACCGTACGGGCAGGGGTGTCGGCGAACGCGATCCAAATCCTGCCGCGCGCGATCAACAGCGTGGACCCGCTGCTGCCGGTGACCGACGTCAAAAGTATGGCGGCGGTGCAATCGGCTGCGCTCTCGCAGCAGCGGCTGTTGATGACGCTCGTTGGCGTGTTGGCCGTCGCGGCTGTGCTCCTCGCCGCGATCGGCCTGCACGGCGTCATCGCGAACTCGGTCGTAGAGCGGCGGCGCGAGTTCGGCATCCGGATCGCGCTCGGCGCGACGGCCGGGGGGACGATCAGACGCGTCGCAGCAGGCGGGCTTGCCCTGGCGGCCGTCGGCACGGTAATCGGCGGCGTGCTGTCGCTTGCGATCGTCCGCCTCGTGCAGTCCTTCCTGTGGGGCGTGCAGGAACACGACCCGATGACCTACGCGGGCGTCGCGCTCTTCCTGCTCGTGGTCGCGACCGTCGCGAGCGTGGTGCCCGCGCTCAGGATCCTGAAATTGGATCCGGCCGAGACGCTCAGGAATTCATGAATCAGAACCCGAATCTGATCGCGCCGTAGATGTGGCCGCCGCTGATGCTGGGGCTGCTCGTCGCGATGTAGATGTAGCGAGCGCCCATCTCGATGCCAATCTTTTGCGACACTGCCAGAATCACTCCGCCGCCAAACGCTCCCATCCCCTTCGTTGCCGGCGTCGCCTCAGTGAAGGGCACCGACACGAGATCGGAGATGTCGCCCTGGAGCGTCGTCGATCCGCGGATCGACGCTTCGAGCGTGCTCTCCACGTGAGCCGCCCCGGCGCCGCCCTCGACGAATATTTGACCGTCGCCGATCTTGTAGAGATTCATGCGCAGGCCAACCATGCCGTACGTGGCGCTTGCCTCCGCGGTGCTCGAGGCCTTGCCGCCGAGGCTGTTGGCGACCTGGGCCGATTGCACCTCGACTTGATCGAGGACTTTCGTCGGCAACACGTTTTGAAAGTGTCCGAACTCACCGAAAATCTGCGCCTTCGGGCCGATGTTGACGTTCACGCCGCCGCCAAATGCGCCGCCGCTCTCGGTTCCGACCGTAGCGCCCCCGATTCCGCGGACAACTCCGCGTTCCTGAGCAACGGCTGGGGGCGCCGCCGCAAGCACCAGGAGAAGACACACTGCAGGGATTGCGCGCTTCATTAGGCATCCTCCGAACAGAAAGACATCCAGGCGGCAGCTAGGGTAATCGAAGAAAAGCCAGGAAGCTAGGAAGCCAGAGAGCCGGGAAGCCTAAAAGCCGGAAAGCCAGAAAGCTGGAAAGCCGGAAAGTTCGCGACTCGATGCGCTCGGGGCACCGAGCCCCGGAACCGCGGAACCTCGGAACTTCGGAACCGACAGAGCTTTTTACGGTGTCTTTCTTTGATGCAGCGCAAAGACTGCACCCTGCGGATCCTGGAGGACCGAGAACCAGCCTTCTTCGCCGATGCCCATCGTATCCACGTGGACCTGCGCGCCGAGGCCCTTCGCCTTCGAGGTCGCGGCGGCGCAATCCGCCACTTGGACGTAAATCAACCAATGCGGCGCGTGCGGGTTGCCGAACTCCGGCGGAGGCACGCCCCCGATGAAGTCGGACCCGTTGACGATGTGGTAGTACGTGCCGGGAGCGGCGGGCTGCATGCTCTTGCCGCCCGTCATCTTCCAGCCGAAGAGGCTCGTGTAGAAGGCGGCGGCCCCGGTCTGATTACGGGTATTGAGGTCCGCCCACGAGACGCTGTTGTTCACGCCGGCGATTCCGGTGCCGCTGTGCTGCTTCGCCTGCCAGACCGAGAAGATCGCACCCGTCGGATCCTGCAGCACGCTCATACGGCCGTGATCCATGACGTCGAAGGGCGGCGCCAGCACCTTCGCGCCAAGTGTCGCCGCCAGCGCCGTCGTCGCCTCGGCGTCGTCCACGGCGATGTAGAGTCCCCAATGCGGCGGGCCGCCGCTCGATCGCTCTTCGGGACGCATCGTGTATATCGCGCCGACATCGCGTCCATCGACCTTCAACATCGTGTAGACCTCGCCGGCGCTGATGGGGATATCGCTCGCCTCCCAGCCGAATAGCGACTGATAGAAATTTTTCGCGGCGGGCTGATCGATCGTCGCCAGTTCGAACCAGCAGAAGTTACCGGCCTTGTGCTTGTCGATTTGCATGTCTAAAGCTCACCTTCATGTCTGATTCTGGCTAACGAACTTCGATCTTCGCGCGGTAGCTGGCCGGATTGGTCGGCTGTCCCGCCACGGGGAACGGATCCAGGGACTGAAACTCGATGACGGCGCCCTGGTGCGTCACGGTGCGCTTCGCGGGGTCATTCAGTTGCAGCTCGTACTGGCCCTCGATGCCGCGGCTGACGACGCTGAACTCCGCGACGGCATCTCCCGCCGTGACGCACATGGCGTTCAACGGGCATCGCGAGTCGGAAACCACGCGGCGGAACGTGACCGATGTCGCACCCACCCTCGACGTGTGACCGACGATGACGACGATATTCGCGTGGCCGGTCGGCGCGGTGTTGATCGCGCAGACGAAGCTCGGAAGCGTCATGACCACAACGAGCGCGAGGAGTCGCATGACATTCCTCCGGCGGCGCGGATTTGGAAACCAATCCGCGCTACGTACGGTCCTTAATCTTCGCCCAGGTGTCCTTGAGCGTCACGGTGCGATTGAAGACGGGCGCGCCGGGCTGTGAATCGGGATCCACGCAGAAATAGCCCAATCGCTCGAACTGGTAGCGCGCGCCGGCGGGAGCCGAGGCCAGCGACGGCTCGAGTTTGCTGCCGCGAACCACTTCGAGCGAGTGCGGATTGAGCTGGGTGAGAAAGTCCACGTCACCGGCGCCCGGCGACTCCGTCGTGAACAGCCGGTCGTAGAGCCGCACTTCCGCGTCGATGGCGTGCGCCGCCGATACCCAGTGCAAGGTGGCCTTGACCTTCCGGCCATCCGGCGCGTCGCCGCCGCGCGTCGCGGGGTCGTAGGCACACCGCAGCTCGACGATCCGGCCTTCGGCATCGCGGACGACGTCCTTGCAGGTTACGAGGTACGCGTTGCGAAGCCGGACCTCGCGTCCCGGCGCGAGCCGGAAAAACTTCTTCGGCGGATCGGCCATGAAGTCGTCCTGTTCGATGTACAGGACCTTCGAGAACGGCACCTTGCGCGTCCCGGCCGCCGGATCCTCCGGATTGTTGACGACGTCCATCTCCTCGACGAGGCCGTCCGGATAGTTCTCGAGCACGACCTTGAGCGGGCGCAGCACCGCCATCGCCCGCGGCGCGCGCTTATTGAGATCCTCCCGCACGCAGAACTCGAGCAGACCGACGTCGACGACGTTCTCGCGTTTGGCGACGCCGATCTCGTCGCAGAAGCGGCGGATGGCCTCCGGCGTGTAGCCGCGGCGGCGAAGGCCGGTGATCGTCGGCATGCGCGGATCGTCCCAGCCGGAGACGTGCTTCTCGGTCACGAGCTGCAGCAGCTTGCGCTTGCTCATGACCGTGTACGTCAGGTTCAGCCGCGCGAATTCGATCTGCTGCGGCGTTCCGGGCAACGGCAGGTTCTGCACGAGCCAGTCGTACAGCGGGCGATGGTCCTCGAACTCGAGCGTGCAGATCGAATGGGTGATGCGCTCGAGCGCGTCGGAGATGGGATGCGCGTAGTCGTACATCGGGTAGATGCACCACGCGTCGCCCGTCCGATGATGATGCGCGCGCCGGATGCGATAGAGGACCGGGTCGCGCATGTTGAGGTTCGGCGACGCCATGTCGATCTTCGCGCGCAGCACCCGCGATCCGTCCGGGAACTCGCCGGCGCGCATCCGGCGGAACAGATCGAGATTCTCGTCGACCGATCGCTCACGGTACGGGCTTTCCCGCCCGGGCTGCTTCAACGTGCCGCGATACTCGCGCATCTCGTCGGCGCTGAGATCGTCGACGTAGGCCCGGCCGTCGCGAATCAGCGTTTCGGCGCAGTCGTAGAGCTTCTCGAAATAGTCCGAGGCGTAGTACAGCCGGTCGTCCCACGAGAAGCCGATCCACCGCACGTCCTCCTGAATCGACTCGACATACTCGACGTCCTCGGTGACCGGGTTGGTGTCGTCGAAGCGCAGGTTGCACGTGCCGGCGAAGTCGCGCGCGATCCCGAAATTCAGGCAGATCGACTTGGCGTGGCCGATGTGGAGATAGCCGTTGGGCTCGGGCGGAAACCGCGTCGAGACGCGGCCTGCGTGACGGCCGCTGGCGTTGTCAGCGGTAATGATTTCGCGGATGAAATCGAGACGCCCGGGAGCCTCGGGCGTGACGGGTGAAGACATGGCAGATCAATTGTAAAGCCCGGAAGCCGGGAAGCTGGAAAGCCTGAAAGCCCGAAAGCTGGAAAGCCCGACGGAGGAGGCGCTACGGCCTGGGCGAGCTCAGTCTTGCGGCAGGAACCAGTGGATGTAGCCGCACCCCGCGCAGACGAAGCAGTCCGCGCTCGGCTGAGCCCATTCGAGGTTGAAAAACGACGCGACGCCGGTGTGCAGTTGTGCCCGGCGGTACCAGAACTTTTCGTTCTTGCAGATTTCGCAACGGAGCGTGTGGCCGGCAACGGTCGCGCCCTCAGGTTCGTGCTTGCCAAACAGGCCCATGATGATCTCCCTCCCGCCGCGATCCTATTTGCTCCAGTGAAATCGATGCATCAGGCGATGTAAGACCGGCGCCGCGAGGACGCCCGTGCTGACGATGAAGACGAGGCCGGCGTAGAGCGCGTACACACCAGCGAAGATCTTGCCTCCATCGGAGTGCGGCGGATCCACGGGTCCCATGCCGCCGAGCAGCATGGCTGTGTTCAAGAAGCTGTCCCGCCACGGCAGAGATTCGAAGTACTCGTATCCCCACATCCCGGCGCCGAGCGAAAAGACAACCAGCGCAACCACGAACGCGCCGTGCCTCGCCATGCGCCGCGCGAACAGCCAGCGCGGGAGGAGACGATCCGTTCGACGCTCGTACATGGATGGAGGCCGGACCAGCCTACATTCGCCCGTTACTTCTCAGCAATACAGTACAGATTCTTGTACCCGCGCAAATACATGTCGCCGTCGACCAGCGCTGGCGACGCGTCGAAGCCATCGTCGAGGTGGTTCACGGCCAGGACTTCGAGCTTCGGTCCGTGCCTGAGGACCATCGTCGTGCCCTCGCGGCCGGTCACGTAGACGCGGCCGGCGGCGCCCACGGGCGACGCAAAGACTTCTCCCATCGCGTCGAGGCGTTGCGCCTGGTAATGCGGTGTGCCGCGTTTCGCGTCGAAGGCCGACAGAATGCCGTTGTTCGACTTCAGCACGTACAGCACCTCGTCGTAGAGCATCGGCGATGGGACGTAGGGCGTGTCGCGATCGAGCGTCCAGGCGACGGCGGACGTCCCGGTGATGTCGCCCTTCGCGTCGGCGAGCCGAATCGCTTTCAGGCTGTTGCCGCGGAATCCGGCGGTGAGAAACACCATGCCGTCGGCGGCGACCGGCGTTGGAATCGGATTCATCGTGAGTCCGCTGGTGAACCAGACGACGTCGCCGGTTTGGAGGTCGTAGCTGGTCACCTGGTTCATCGCGCCGGTCACCACCTGCGCGCGGCCGTTCACGGTCACGACGAGCGGCGTCGCCCACGTGTCGATTTCCTTGCGGTCGCGGCGCCACACCTCTGCGCCCGTGCGTTTGTCCAGCGCGACGATGAACGATTGCCCCTGGTGATCCCAGACGATGACGAGGGAGTTGCCGTGCAGCGCCGGCGTGCTCCCTTCGCCGAACGTGTTTCGCATGCGCTTGTCGCCGAGATCCTTTTCCCAGATGAGCTTGCCGTTCATGTCGTACGCGAAGTATCCGCGCGATTCGAACGACGCGATGACGTGCTCGCCGTCGGTGGCGGCCGACGCCGACGCCCACGTGCCGTTATCCGGATGCGACGCTTCGTGCGGGGTCTCTTCCTTCGCGACGCGCTCCCAGAGGATCTTGCCGGTCTTTCGATCGAAGGCCATCACGAGGTACTTGTGCGCGACCGGCGCGCGCCCGAGCGGCGCGTGCGCCGGGGCGCCCGTGACGCCGACCGGCACCGCCGAGAGGACGAACAGACGGTCGCCCCAGACGACGGGCGTGGCCGAGCCCCGGCCGGGGATCTCGACCTTCCACCGGACGTTCTTCGTTTCATTCCACTCGAGCGGCGGCGTCGCGGTCCGTGACACGCCGGTCGCATGGGGCCCACGCCATTGAGGCCAGTACTCCGCTGCTTGCTTCGCCAGCAGCGGAGGGTAGAGGGCGAAGGGCAGAGGGCAAAGTGCAAGGAAAAACTTCAAGCGCAGAGTCGCGCGACGACCGGTTTTCGTTTTCAAATGATTCCCAAATGGCGGCATCACGACCTTCTTCCTTTCCCCTTTTCCCTTTCCTCTGCCCTTTGCCCTCTGCCCTTTGCCCTTGTTCAGGCCTTCTCTATTTCCGCCAAGACCTCTTCGGCGTGCCCGTCCACTTTGACGTTGTCCCAGCGCCTGGCGACCTTGCCGGTCTGGTCGATCAAGTAAGTCGTTCGCGCGATTCCCATGTACTTGCGTCCGTAGCGCGACTTCTCCTGCCAGGCGCCGTATTTCTCGGCGATCGCGTGGTCGGCGTCGGCGAGGAGCGGGAAGTTCAGGTCGTATTTGTGGGCGAATTTCGCCTTGCTCTGCTCGTCCAGAATACTGACCCCCAGCACCTGCGCTTTGCCGGATTTGAACCGCGGCAGGTTGTCGCGAAAGGCACACGCTTCAGCAGTGCATCCGGGTGTGTCGTCCTTTGGATAAAAGTAGAGCACCACGGGACGGCCGGCGTAGTCCGAGAGCTTGTGCGTCTTCCCATCCTGATCTTTCAGCGTGAATGCTGGCGCTTTCTGACCTGGCTCGACCATTGGGTTTCCTTGACTTGACGTTCCAGCGACGTATGATCGCCGGTGGTAGGAGCCTACATCATGAAGCTCGATCTGAACGTGAACGGGAAAGCCGTGTCTGTCGACGTGCCTCCGGACATGCCGCTCCTGTGGGTCCTTCGCGACGAGCTGAAGCTGCGGGGAACGAAATTCGGGTGCGGCGCCGGGCAATGCGGCGCGTGCACCGTGCATCTGCGCGGACGCGCCGTGCGCTCCTGCCAGGTGAAGGCCTCGGCGGCCGCAGGTGCGCTAATCGTCACGATTGAGGGACTGTCGCCGACCGGGACGCATCCGCTGCAGCAGATTTGGAAAGAGATCGACGTGCCGGAATGCGGCTACTGCCAGGCCGGTCAAATCATGTCGGCGGCGGCGCTGCTCGCCACCACGCCGGATCCGACCGACGCGCAGATCGACGCCGCGATGAACGGCAACATCTGCCGCTGCGGCACGTATCTTCGCATCCGCCAGGGCATCCATCGCGCCGCCGCCGTCGCGGCCGGCTCGCGTACGAGATAGGGGGCGTCATGAGCTCAGTCGTCCTGGACCGCCGCTCTTTCCTTCGCGTCAGCGCGCTCGCCGGGGGTGGCCTGGTGATCGCGGCGTACTTCGAGCCCGTCACCAATCTGCTCGCGCAGCAGGGACGCGGCAACGCGCCGCCGCTCGTGCCGAACGCCTTCATCAAGATCGCGCCCGACGGCAAGGTCACGATCATCGGCAAGAACCCTGAAATCGGTCAGGGCGTCAAGACGACGCTGCCGATGCTGATCGCCGAGGAGCTCGACGTCGATTGGAAGATGGTCACCGTCGAGCAGGGCGATCTCGATCCGAAGTACGGCACGCAGAGTGCCGGCGGCAGCACGGCGGTGCCAGGCAACTGGGAGCCGATGCGCCGCGTCGGCGGGGCCGCCCGTCAGATGCTCGTTGCCGCTGCAGCGGCGACATGGAACGTGCCCGAATCCGAGCTGACGACCGCGTCGGGCCGCGTGATCCATGCCGGGTCGAAGCGATCGGCCGGCTACGGCGAGCTTGCCGACAAAGCGCTCGCCATGACGCCGCCAGATCCGGCGTCGGTGAAGCTGAAGGATCCCAAGGACTACAAGATCATCGGCCAGCGCCTGCCAGGCATGGACCTCGACGGTATTGTGACCGGCAAGCCGCTCTACGGGATCGACATGGAGCTGCCCGGAATGCTCTACGCGTCGTTCCAGAAGTGCCCGGTGTTCGCGGGCAAGATCGCCGGGGTCGCGAACCTCGAACAAATCAAACAGATTCCGGGCGTCGTGCGTTCGTTTGTCGTTGACGGCGGCACGATCGCCAACGCGAACGGTCTCGTGAGCGGCGTCGCGGTCGTCGCCGACAAATGGTGGACGGCCGAGCAGGCGCGCAAGTTGCTGAAGATCTCCTGGAGCGACACGCCCGGCTCCGCCGAAAGCTCTGCCGGATACGAGAAGAAGGCGGCCGAGCTCGCTCCGAACTTGCCGGCGCAGGCGGTGCGATCGGACGGGGACGTCGAAGCGGCGCTCAAGAGTGCCACGAAGGTCGTCGAAGCGGCGTATCAGTACCCGTTCCTGAATCACGCGCAAATGGAGCCGATGAGCGCCATCGCGGATTTCAAGGACGGCAAGGTGGAAATCTGGGCCGGCACGCAGACGCCTGGCAACGCGCGGACGCTGGTGGCACAGACGCTCAACATCGAGCCGGCCAACGTGACGATCCACATGGTCCGGATTGGCGGCTGCTTCGGCCGTCGCCTCTACAACGAGCATATCGTCGAAGCCGCCGCGATTTCGAAAGCGGCCGGCAAGCCGATCCAGTTGCGATGGACGCGCGAAGACGACATGGGTCACGACCAGTTCCGGCCCGGCGGCTTCCATTTCCTGAAGGCCGGTGTGGACGCCTCGGGAAAAGTCGTGGCGTGGCGCAATCACTTCGTCAACTTCTCGCTCGACGGCCAGCGGCCGGCGAATTCCTCAGGCATGGGCGCCACGGAGTTTCCGGCGAGGTTCATTCCCAACTACGCGCTCTACCAGTCGTTCATTCCGTTCAACGTGCCGACGGGCGCCATGCGCGCGCCGGGGAGCAACGCGATCGCATTCGTCATGCAGTCGTTCCTCGACGAGCTGGCGGGTGCGGCCGGCAAGGATCCGCTGGAATTCCGGCTGGCGCTGCTGTCAGGTCCGCTCGTCATTCCGCCACCGCCCCCGCCCGATCCGAACGCGGCGGCTGGAGGCGGACGCGGCGGCGGCGGCCAGCAGCAGGGCTGGGATCCGGCGCGGATGCGCGGCGTGCTCGAGCTGGTGCGCGAGAAGTCGGGCTGGGGCACGCGCAAGCTGCCGCAGGGCACCGCGATGGGCGTCGCATTCCACTTCAGCCACCAGGGCCATTTCGCGGAAGTCGCTGAGGTCAGCGTCGATGCGCAGAAGCGCGTGAAGGTCAACAAGGTGTGGGTCGCCGGCGACATCGGCCGCCAGATCATCAACCCGCTGAAGGCCGAGGCACAGGCCCAGGGATCGGTGATCGACGGGCTGAGCCATCTCATGGGCTTCGAGATCACGATCGCCAACGGCCGCGTCACGCAGACGAACTTCAACGAGTACGAGCCTATGCGGATGCGATACGCGCCGAAGGAGATTGAGGTCCATTTCAAGACAAGCGACAACAATCCGACCGGATTGGGTGAACCCGCGCTGCCGCCGATTCTTCCCGCGGTCTGCAACGCGATCTTCAGTGCGACCGGGACGCGGGTCCGCTCGTTGCCGCTTGTGAAACACGGGTTCAAATGGGCATGAGCCGACGAACACGATCACACTTTACGGGCGCGGTGCTCGTGCTCTTTCTCGCGGCGTTTGCAACCGTGCTGGCCCGCGGCAGCGGGGGAGCCGGGCAGACGCCGGCCAAGACGACGAAAGACAAGGTCTACTCCAAGGAACAGGCGGCGCGGGGCGCGACGCTCTTCAACAAGACGTGCGCGCCCTGTCACGATCCGGCCAAGAAGACCGCCGACAAGACACCGGGTCCGCCGCTCGTCGGCCCGACCTCCATGTTCGTCGAGAACTGGAAGGACCACGCGCTCGGCGAGATCTTCACCACCATCCTGACGACGATGCCGAACGACGGCTCGGTGGTGCTGACCGAGAGCGATACGGTCGATCTCGTCGCGCACATCCTGCAGATCAACGGCTATCCCGATGGTCCGGACGCGCTGAAGTTCGATGCCGCGGCGAAAGACATCAAGGTCGTCGCCGTGAAATGACCCGACGCGGACAGTTATGATCTTGAGGCCTGGGGAACTGGGGATTTAAGAGCATTCTGTCACGTGACAAGAAGGGTTTCCCCAGATCCTCAGATCTCCAGATCATCAGATTCAGCCTCACGTGACCACAGACGCTGTTCTTCGCAGGTTCGAGTCACCGGACGAAATTCGCGAGATGGCGAAAGGCCGCTTCGAGATTGTCCGCCTGGCCGGCGTGACGATCGGCCGCGCGACGTACCAGCCGGGGTGGCGCTGGTCGGAGCACGTCGGGCCGCAAGTCGGCGCCACGCGATGCACCGTCGCGCACGTAGGCTTGGTGCTCTCGGGCGTCGCGACCGCCGCGTTCGACGACGGACGGGTCATCGAGCTCCATCCGGGCGAGCTGTTCTACATTCCCCCCGAGCCGCACGACAGCTGGGTCGTGGGAGCCGTGCCGTACGTGTCCCTGCATTTTCTGGGGGCTGAGAAGTACGCACGCTGACTAGTATCTAGAGCCCCAAAAGAAGGACATGAAGGACATGAAGAACGTGAAGCTCATGAAGAAAGAATATTCTTCATGCTCTTCATGTCCTTCATGATCTTCATGTCTCTCTGTTGGTGGTTCACTAGACAGGGGTAACGACACTTGCCCGACTTCACCCTCGACGGCATCGACCACGTAGCGCTGTCGGTGCGCGACGTGGATCGATCCGCCGCGTGGTACTGCGAGGTGCTCGGCCTCGAGCGACGTTACGAGCAGGCGTGGGGCAGTCACCCGGCGGTGGTCGGGATCGGCACAACGAGCATCGCGCTGTTTCCCGTGGCGGGTCCGGTGCCCCAGCCGCGTCCGGGACGGGACGTGCTGGCCATGCGCCACCTGGCGTTCCGCGCCACGCGCGAGCAATTCGATCACGCGCGCGCCGCGCTCGGATTGCGAGGGATCGCTATCGAGCATCAGGATCATCAGATTTCGGAGTCGATCTATTTCAACGATCCCGATGGTCATGAGATTGAGATCACGACCTATTACGCGTGAACAGGAGCACGTCATGTCTCCGTACGATCCGCGGTTCGACGAGTACATCGAGAACGCCCAGCCGTTCGCGCGGCCGATCCTGAAACGGCTGCGGAAAGTCGTTCACGCGGCCGTGCCCGACGTGCAGGAGAACTGGAAATGGAGCAATCCGGCCTTCGACTACAAGGGGATCTTCTGCTCGATGGCCGCGTTCAAGGAGCACTGCATTTTCGGATTCTGGAAGCACCAGCTCCTGATCGATCGCGGCGTCATCGAGCCGGGTGACGCCATCCTCGGGCACCGCGGCCGCATCACGTCGGTCGACGATCTGCCGCCGGACAAGGAGCTGACGCGGATCCTCAAAGCCGCGGCCGAGCTGAACGACAAAGGGATCAAAGCCGAACGGCCGAAGGCTGAACCGAAGCCGCCCGTCAAAGTGCCCTCGTACCTCAAGAAGGCCCTGGACGGAAACAAGAAGGCCGCCGCGACGTTCGCCGCGTTCAGTCCCAGCCACAAGCGCGAATACGTCGAGTGGATGACCGAAGCCAGGAGCGAAGAGACGCGGAATAGACGGCTCGTCCAGGCGGTTGAATGGATGGCGCAGGGCAAGCCGCGAAACTGGAAATACATGTAGGACATGCTCTCCTTCATCGTCCCCGCCCACGATGAAGAGCCGCTCATCGCCGCCACGCTTCGCGCGATCCGGTTCGCGGCCACGCCGTCCGGCCGCCCGTACGAGCTGATTGTCGTCGACGACGGGTCGACGGACCGGACGGCGGCGATCGCCGCGAGCGAAGGCGCGCGCGTCATCAGCCTGGACGCGCGACACATCGCTAGGGCCCGCAACGCCGGCGCCGCAGCCGCGACGGGCGACATGCTGGTGTTCGTCGATGCCGACACGCTGGTGACGCCCGAAGTGGTGGCGGCGACGATTGAGGCCATCGATGCCGGCGCCGACGGCGGCGGCGCGGCGGTGCGTCTGGACGAGGCCAGTCAGCCGTACGCGAAGGTGCTGATGCGGCTGAGCACCCTGGGCGGCCGCTGGCTGCGGTGGGCGAGCGGGTGCTACGTCTTCTGCACCCGGCCGGCGTTCGTCCGTGCGGGCGGCTTCGACGAACGGCTCTATGCCGGCGAAGAGATCGCCCTGAGCCGGACGTTCAAGCGGCTCGGCCGGTTCGTCATGCTGCGCGAGCACGTCGTCACGTCCGGGCGGAAGCTGCGGACGCACTCGATTCGCGAGCTCGTGTGGACGCTCGCGCGCATCACCCTCGGCGGCCGCCGCGCGCTCGAGAGCCGCGCGCGCCTCGAGTTGTGGTACGGGCCGCGGCGCCCCGACATTTAATATGCTTTTCGGCGGTCATCTCGAAGGGACGCGTTCATGATCAAAGTTCATCTCGCTATCATCTGCATGGCCGTGCTGGCCGCCGTGTGCAGCGCACCGCCGCCGCAGGGGCTGCCGCCTAAAGACGCAGACGCAGCCGCCAGGCGCGTGACCGCGCTCGCGGATACGTACGTCAAGGAATATCTCGAGGCGTTTCCGCAGCAGGCGCTGGCGATCGGCGCGCCGGAAGTTCATCCCGATCGACTCGGCGATCACAGCCTCGCTGCGCTCAAGCGCTGGGAGGATCGTGAGGATCAGCTCCTCGCCGAGCTGAAACAGATCGATCTGGCGTCGGTCGAGGGGCGCGCGGAGTCGATCACCTACAAGTTCCTGCAGAACCAGCTCGAGTCGGCGCAGGGATTCCGCGTCTGCCGCAACGAGCTGTGGAACGTCAGTCCCACCTACACCGGCTGGCAGGCCGATCTGCCGGTGGTCGCCGGCATGCAGGCCACCGCGACGCCGGAGGATCAGAAGAATGCCCTCACCCGGTTCTCGGAGCTGCCGAAATATCTCGATGACGAGATTGCCAACCTCCGCGAAGGGCTCCGGCTGAAGTACACCGCGCCGAAGCACAACGTCCAGACCGTCATCGCCCAAATGGACGCCCTGCTGAAAGCGAAAGTCGCCGACTCACCGTTCGTCCAGATGGCAAAGGCAGATGCGCCGGCGTTCCGGAAGCAGCTCGAAGGTCTCGAAACCTCGAAGATCCGGCCGGCCATCACGCGGTACCGCGATTTCCTGCGCGACGTCTATCTCGCAAGTGCCCGTGAAGCAATCGGCGTGAGCGCTAATCCCGACGGCGCCGCGTGCTATGCGGCGGCGGTGAAGTATCACGCCACGGTGTCCATGACGCCGAAAGAGATCCACGATCTTGGTCTGGCGCAGATGGAGAAGATCCAGGGCGAGATGCGCGAGATCGGCAAGCGCAGCTTCAACACGCCGGATCCGGCGGCGCTCTTGAAGCTCGTCCGATCCGATCCGAAGTACCGGTTCAAGAGCCGCGACGAATTGATCAAGTACGCCGAGGCCGCCGTCGAGCGCGCGCGTCAGGCGCTGCCGAAGGCGTTCGGCCGGATCCCGAAGGCGCCGGTGATCGTGGAGCCGTACCCGGCCTACCTGGAGAAATCCGCGCCGGGCGGACAATCGGTCCCGCCGTCGGCCGACGGCAAGCCGGGCAAGTATTTGATCAACGCGTACAACGCGACCGAGCAGAGCCGCGCCGGCCTCGAATCGACCGCATTTCACGAAACGTATCCGGGCCACCACATGCAAGGGGCGGTGGCGCTGGAGCGCAAGGAGCTGCATCCGATCTCGAGGTACTTCTTCTTGTCGGGGTTCGGCGAGGGCTGGGCGTTGTACGCCGAGCGGCTCGCCGACGAGATGGGCCTGTTTTCGTCTGACGTCGATCGGCTCGGACTGCTGTCGAACGAGGCGCTGCGCGCCGCGCGGCTCGTCGTCGATTCGGGCATGCACGCGCTCGGGTGGACGCGCCAGCAAGCGATCGACTACGTGCTGGCACACACGACTGAACCGCCCTCGCACGCTGCAGCCGAGATCGATCGCTACATCGCGGTGCCGGCGCAGGCGACGGCCTATATGATTGGCAATCTCGAAATCCGGAAGCTGCGAACGGAAGCCGAGCAGGCGCTCGGCTCGAAGTTCGACCTGCGCGAGTTCCACGATCTGGTGCTGGCCGACGGTACGCTCCCGCTCTGGGTTCTGCGGGAAAAGGTGCAGCGCTGGGTCAAGAGCAAGTAGGGTCAGACCGGGGTCAGACCGGGGTCAGACCGGGGTCAGACCGGGGTCAGACCAGGGTCAGACCAGGGTCAGACCACCGGATCCGTCAAACTCAATCGGAGACTGACATGTCAACCGCAGTTGCGTCTGCCATCACCGAACTGATCCCCTCCTTCTCCGGCCGACTGATCCAGCCTGAGGATGCGCTGTTCGACGAAGCGCGCCGCGTGCACAACGGGATGATCGACAAGCGCCCGGCGATTGTCGCCAGATGTCTCGGCAGCGCGGACGTCGTCGATGCGCTGTCGCTGGCGCGCAAGCTCGGGCTCGACGTCGCGGTTCGCGGCGGCGGCCACAACGTCGGCGGGCGCGGCACTATCGACGGCGGATTGGTCGTCGATCTGTCGCTGATGAAGGGGCTGCACGTCGACCCCAAGACGCGAACGGCGCGCGCGGAAGGCGGGACGTTGTGGAAGGAATTCAACCGCGCCACGCAACAGCATGGGCTCGCCACGACAGGCGGCGTCATCTCGAGCACCGGCGTCGCCGGGCTGACGCTCGGCGGCGGAGTCGGCTGGTTGATGCCCAAGCACGGCCTGGCGCTCGACAACCTGGTGTCGGTCGATCTCGTGACAGCAGGCGGACGCCTGGTGCGCGCCGCCGCCGACGAGAATCCCGATCTCTTCTGGGCCGTACGCGGAGGCGGCGGCAACTTTGGCGTCGCCACGTCGTTCGAGTTCGCGCTGCACCCGGTCGGTCCCGTCATCACCGGCGGGCTCGTCGCGCACCCCGTGTCGAAGGCGAAGGACGTAATCCGGCTCTTCCGCGACACGGCCGCGAAGGCATCCGATGACTTGATGCTCTTCGCGGGACTGCTGACCGGTCCTGACGGCGTCACCAGGCTTGCCGCCATTGCGGCGTGCCACGTCGGCGCGCCCGCCGAGGCCGAAGCCGCCTTGCGTCCCGTCAAGGCGTTCGGATCGCCGGTGATGGACGTCATCGGACCGATGCCGTACGTCGCCGTCAACGGGATGCTCGACGCGTCCCTCCCGCGTGGCGCGCGCAACTATTGGAAGTCACACTTCCTGGACCAACTGAGCGACGGCGCCATTGACGCGGTGATCGACCGGTTTGCGAGTAACTCATCGTCGATGACGCAGGTCCTGTTCGAGCACTTCCACGGTGCTGCGACGCGCGTGCCCGTGACACACACTGCCTATGCGCTCAGGAAGAACGGCTTCAACATGCTGCTCCTCTCGCAATGGATGGACCGCGCCGACGACGACAAATGTGTGGCGTGGGCGCGCGAGAGCTACAGGACGCTTCAGGCATTCACCGGACCCAGCCGCTATTTGAATTACATGGATCACGACGATGGTGACGACGCCACCCTTGCCGCGGTGTACGGCGCGAATCTCGATCGGCTCCGCAAGATCAAGGCGAAGTACGACCCGGAGAACGTGTTCCGGCAGAACGTGAATATCAAGCCCGCTTAGACCATGAGTGCACTCGCCATCGTTCCGGCGGCCGGCAAAGCCGAGCGGTTCGGCGGCGGGAAGCTTATCGCCGATATCGATGGTGAGCCGCTGCTCAATCGCACGCTGCGGTCGCTCCTCGACGGCGGCGTCGAACGGCTGGTCGTCATCCTTGCGCCGGGGACGACGCTCGCGACCGTTCAGCTGCTGAACGATCCGCGCGTGCGGCGCGTCGTCAATCCGAATCCGGAGCGCGGGATGTTCTCGTCGATCCTGATCGGACTTGCGGCGGAGGATGGCGATCCAATCCTGGTCCTGCCCGGCGACATGCCCTTTGTGAAAGCGGAGACGGTGACCGCGGTACTGCACGAGGCGACGCACACCGGCCGCATCGTCTCGCCGCGATTCGGCGGCCGGCACGGCCATCCGGTCGCGTTTCCCGGCTCTCTGAGGGCCGAGATTCTCAAAGCGGATGTCGCATCAACGCTCGCCACCGTGCTCCAGGTTCACCATGGCCAACGTGCATCGATTGACGTCAGTGATCCCGGCGTACACCGAGATGTGGATGCCCGCGCAGATCTGGCTTCGATCGAGCCTCCAAAAAGAAGGACATGAAAATCATGAAGGGCATGAAGAACATGAAGAAGATTTTTTCTTCATGATCTTCACGTCCTTCATGGGCTTCATGTCTTTTCCTTTGGGGCTCTTGATAGCCGCCGTCACCTCAATCTGGGATCGACCAACCCTGGCGACACGTTCAGCGTCGAGATCGTCAGGTCGAAGTACGGCTCGCTCTCCCACGTGAGCGACATTTGTTTGAACCAGCGAATGCCACGGCTCACGGTCTCACCCTCGAGGCGGACGTTCTGGCGACGACGCGTGTTCGTGACCGGATCCAGCGTTTCCAACGACAGCCGCCGCAGCCGGTTGTCGGCGTCGAAGAACAGGTCGACGTCGGGCCGCTCCGGCCGTGAGACGCGAAGTACGTCGAGCCCATCCGAGGATTTGGACTGCATCTCGAGCTTCACGGCATAGTCGCGCAACGGCAGAATCCGCATCAGCGAGTAGAGATAGAACTCGTCGCGCTCGCCCTCGAGCTGCTCCGCCGAGATTTGCACGCGCTCGTTCTTCACGATCGCCCAGCCCTGCCGGCCGTTGATGACGAGCGTCCGCGTGGACTCAGGAGGATCTCCCGAAGGACGGGTTTCGACGATGGCCCGGTCGGGCGGATCGAGGTTCCACGTGCCGACAATCGTCGTCGTCTTTCCCTGAACGTAGATATTGGCCTCGCCCGTCCAGGTGAACGCGGGGTAGTTCTTGAGGGCCTGCTCACCGCCGGCCGCCTCGACCGCGCGATCGACGAGGGCGACTTCCGGCGTCTTGCTCGCCGGTGCAATGAGCTGATGGCCTGGAGCGGTTGCAAGAAGGGCTGAAATGCCGAACAGAATGGTGATTCGCATAGGGTCGTCAGGTCTTTTACACTTGGGCTTGTGACCTCACTTTTCGTCCGGATGGCCGAGCTGGAACAGGCCCGCCAGCGATTTGCGCTGGCAACGGTCGTCCGGACCCAGGGCAGCACGCCGCAGGTCGTGGGCGCCAAGCTGGTCGTTACAGATGACGATACGCGCGGCCGGGCGGCCGGGACCCTGGGCGGCGGCTGCGTCGAGGCGGACGCGATCCTGGCGGCGCGGCAGGTTCTCCGCGACGGCGGCCGCTTGCTGCGCGCCTACGAATTGACCGAACAGCTCGCCTGGAACACGGGACTCGTCTGCGGCGGCACGATGTGGATCCTGGCGGAGCGCGGCGAGGACGCGCTGTCCGTGGGCGGGCAGTCGGTGCTCGGCGCTCTCGTGCGCGCTTCGTCCGGTGGTCCGCCGCTCGCGATCGCCACGCTGCTGCGACGTCAGGGGCGCGTCGTCGATTACGCGGGCCGCGTATTCGTCGATGCCGCCGGCTCGGCGCTGGCCGGCAGTCTCGGCGACGCGGCGCTCGACGAGCGCGCCGCGACCGCGGCAACGGCGCAATTGCCGCATGCGACGCCGCGGCTCGTCGCCCTGGACGATGATCACGATCTGCTCGTTGATCCCGTCGCCGGACGGCCGCAGCTCGTCATTGCCGGAGGCGGCCACGTCGCGCTCGCGATCGCGCGCCAGGCGATGCTCCTCGGCTTCGACGTCACCATTCTCGAGGACCGACCCGAGTTTGCCGATCCGCAGCGCTTTGCCGGCGCCCGCGTCATTCAAGGCGACGTGCCGGCGACGATCGCGTCGCTCGAATACAGCTGGTCCAGCTACATCGTGGTCGCGACGCGCGGGCACAAGCTCGACGGCGACTGCGTTCTGGCCGCGGTGAAGACGCCCGCGAAATACATCGGTCTGCTCGGGAGCCGGCGAAAGACCGTGCTCATCGCCGAGATGCTGCGAGAAGCCGGCGTCGACGAATCACGCATCCACGCCATTCACGCGCCGGTCGGTCTGGATCTCGGAGGCCGCACACCGGCGGAGATCGCACTGTCGGTGATGGCTGAGATCACCGCCGAGCGGTATCGGGGATCGGCTCAGCCCCTCGCATTTTCGACACGTACGTAGGCGGACTGGTTTCCAAGTCCGCCAGCGATCGCGGATTTAGGGACCAATCCGCGCGACGTCGTTTTTCTCAACCTCGCGCCGCGCCATCCGCCTTTCGAGCATCCCGCGCGCGAACCAGATGATTGCCGCAACTCCGACGACGAGCATCGTCCAGCGAATCGCGGCGGCGAAGAAGGCGGCGTCGAGCGCGGGCCACTCGTACGCACCCAACTGACTTCCCCGATCGATCATCCAGTGCCAGGCGGTGTGCGCCACGAGCGCCGAGATGATGATGCCGCCGATGCGCTCGTGGACGACGTACTTGAAAAGCACGAACAGCAGCGGCATTGTCACGCCGAGGACGAGCAACTGGCCGAGCTCGACGCCGACGTTGAACGAGAGCAGCGACGTGAGCAGATGGCTGCCGGCGAACTGCAGCGTCTCCCGGAGCGCGAATGAAAAGCCGAAGCCGTGCACCAGCCCGAACGCGAACGTGATCATCCAGCGGCGATGCACGTTCTGGACGCCGACGATGTTCTCGAGCGCCATGTAGACGATCGACGTCGCGATGAGCGTCTCGATGAGCGGCGGGAACCACAACGCGTCGGGTCCCAGGTTGAATGCCGACGCAATCAGGGTGATCGAGTGTGCCACCGTGAACGATGTGACGATCAGCACGAGCTGGCCGAGCCGGCGGAACGGGATGACGAGACAGAGCAGGAAGAGGAGATGGTCGATGCCGTCGAGGATGTGCGCGAATCCGAGCTTCACAAAGCGCAGCGCCGATTGGTGCCAGCGCGGGTCGAGCCTGACGAGACCGGGATCGCCGGTGTACTCGAAGGCACGTACGGATCCATCGGGCGGCAGGAACCGCAGGACGGTCACCGTGCGGATGCCCAGCCGCGCCAACTCCGAGTGAAACGACAATTCAGCGTTCGGCGATGAGATGGGGTAGTCGTACAGCACGTCGAGGAGCGCCTGGTTCCACGGCAGCACCGTGTCGTCGGGAAGCGGCGGACCCGTGACGTGCGACAGCGCCGCATCGAAGGAAATGAACGATCGATCGGATGGCAGCGAAAGCTGGGTTGCCACGAGCGCGGGGGCGGGCAACCGCGTTTGACCTTCGAAAATCGCCAGGCTGTTCGCGATCCAGAGCGTCGCCGCGTCGGCAAGGAGCGGCCGCGCTCGCGCAAAATCGAGGTAGCCGGAGCCGCGCTGTGAGAATTCGAAGTCGCGCATCGAGCCAAGCGGCACACGGACCAGGACGCGGAGCCGATGGCCCTCGGGCTTGACCAGCATCTGGACGAGAACATCGGCGGGGATGTCATGCGCGGCCGGCGCAGGCACGAAGGTCATGAAGAGCGTGAAGGTCACGAAGAAGAGCACGCTCGTCGGGATCCTCCACGGGAGCCGCGTGTCTTTCGCGGATACTCCCGCCCCCTTCATGTCCTTCATTGCCTTCATGACCTTCATGCTTCCGAAGGAAGTATACTGGCGCCCTTCAAAGAGGAATTTGACGGCCGGCGTGATCTGATTGTGAAGGTGAGGCGTATGAAGCGGACCCACATCGTCTTCATTGGTGCGATCTGCGTGCTTGCGGCCGGAGCGGCCACGGGCCTCGTCGAGCGCGACCTCGCAGCCCAGACGCGCGGCGGCGTTCGAGCGCCCGCGTTTCAAGTCGATCCCTTCTGGCCGAAGCCGCTGCCCAATCACTGGATCCTCGGCTCTGTGACCGGCGTTGCCCTGGATGCAAAAGAGCACGTCTGGATCGTGCATCGCGGACTCGACTCGCTCACCGTGCGAACCGAAGCCGGACTCGCGCTGACGCCTCCGGGATCCGAAGTCTGTTGCGCGCCGGCGCCGCAGGTCCTTCATTTCGATCCGGCCGGCAATCTCGTGGGTCACTGGGGCGGACCCGGGCAGGGATTCGATTGGCCCGTGTCGCCAGGCGGAATCGCCGTCGACGGCAAAGGGAACGTGTGGATTGCGGCGGCGGGAGTCGATCCTCCGACGCCGGGCCGAGGTCGCGGCGCGCCGGCCGAAGAAGGCGCCGAACCAGCGCGCGGTGGTCAGGCTGGAGGCGGCCGTGCTGCCGGCGGTGCAGCAGGTGGCGCGGCTGGTGGCGCGGCTGGTGGCGCTGCGGGTGGTGCCGCGGGTGGTGCCGCGGGTGGCGCGGCAGGCGGTGCTGCGGGCGGGCAAGCCGCCGGCGCCGCGCAAGCGGGAGGTCAGGGGCGCGGCGGCGGACGTGGCGGCGGGCAGGCGGCTCCGCCTCGCCCAGCCGACGCGCAGGTGCTGAAGTTCTCGAGCGACGGGAAGTTCCTCCTCCAGATCGGTCAGGCAGGCAAGCCCGGAGACGCCGCCAGCACGACCGGTCTCAATCGTCCCGCCAGCGTCGAGGTAGATCTCGCCGCGAACGAGCTGTACGTCGCCGACGGCGCGGCCAACCGGCGCATCGTCGTTTTCGACGCGAACACGGGCGCGTACAAGAGGCACTGGGGCGCGTACGGCGCCAAGCCCGACGATTCGCCGCTGGGCGCGTACGATCCGAACGCGGCGCCGCCGAAGCAGTTCCGTTCGCCGAGCTGCGTGCGCCTTGCCAAGGACGGTTCCGTCTACGTCTGCGATCGCCAGAACGATCGCATTCAGGTGTTCAAGAAGGACGGCACGTTCGTCAAAGAGGGCTTTGTCTCGAAGACGACGATGGGGAATGGATCGGTGTGGGACATCGCGTTCTCGAATGATCCGCAGCAGCAGTTCCTGTACGTTGCCGACGGGCAGGATCAGAAAGTGTTCATCCTGCGGCGGGACACGCTGGAGACGGTCGGGACGATCGGCGACGGCGGACGCTGGCCCGGATACTTCTTCGGCGTCGGCAGTGTCGTCGTCGACTCGAAGGGCAACGTGTACACGGGCGAGACGTTCGAAGGCAAACGCGTTCAGAGATTTGCACGCAAGTAACGGAGATCACGAGATGACCCGCAGGCGCAATTCGATCGTGGGGGTGGCCCTGCTCGCCGCCCTGGGCGTGCTGGCCGTCAGCGAGCGCGTGCTCGAGCGCACGGCCGCGGCGCAGGCCAAGGACATGGTGCAGGCGCCGAAATTCGAAGTCGATCCGGCGTTCCCGAAGCCGCTGCCGAACAACTGGCTGCTGGGACAGGCGATCGGCGTCGGCGTCGACGCGCAGGACCACGTGTGGATCGTCCACCGGCAGGATTCGCTGTCGGCCAACGAGACCGCCGCCGAGCAGAATCCGCCGGCCGGATCGTGCTGCCGGCGCGCGCCGCCGATCCTCGAGTTCGATCAGCAGGGCAATCTGCTGCGCCACTGGGGCGGTCCCGGCCAGGGCTATGACTGGCCGAACTCCAACCACGGCATCACGATCGACTACAAAGGGAACGTGTGGATCGGCGGCAACGTCGGCAGCGACGCACACGTGCTGAAGTTCACGCAGGACGGCAAGTTCATCGCCCAGTTCGGCAAGCCGGTTCCTCCGAACGCTCCATCCTGGGGCAGCAACAGCACGGAGAACTTCGGCCGTGTCGCGAAGATCTTCGTCGACCCGAAGGAGAACGAGGCGTACATCGCAGACGGCTACGGCAACAAGCGCGTGGCGGTCATCGACGCGGACACCGGGAAGTTCAAGCGGTACTGGGGCGCCTACGGCAACAAGCCGGACGACGCGAACTTCGGTGCGTACAATCCGGACGCGCCGCCACTTCAGCAGTTCCGCTCTCCCGTGCACTGCGCGGAGTTGTCAAATGACGGCTTCGTGTACGTCTGCGACCGGCCGAACGACCGGATCCAGGTGTTCACGCGCGAAGGCAAGTTCGTCAAGGAGCAGTGGGTCGCGAAGAGAACACTGGGTGACGGGTCGACATGGGACATCGCGTTCTCGAAAGACCCGCAGCAGAAGTACATCTTCCTCGCCGACGGCAAGAACGAGAAGGTCTACATCATGCTCCGCGACACGCTCGAGATCGTGTCGAGCTTCGGCGACGGCGGCCGCCAGCCCGGTCAGTTCTTCGCGGTCCACAGCATCGCGATTGACTCGAAAGGCAACCTCTTCACCACGGAGACCTACGAGGGCCGCCGCCTGCAGAAATTCGTCTACAAAGGGATCGCCAACGTCCCGCGCGACCAGGGTGTAGTTTGGCCGGGTAAGTAGGGAAACCTCGAAGTTCGAACTTCGAAGTTCGAAGTTCGCGAAGCGGTACGTAACAGTCTCGGCGTCCGGCCTTCAGTACACCGCAGAGCGAGGGTCCTTCCCTCGGCCTTTCTGCTTGGAGGCCTTTGTGCGGGCACGACTCACAGTGGTGGCCGCGTTCGTGGCTGGCCTGATCGCGTGCGGCGGCGATTCGAACCTGGGCCCGAGCGGCACTCCTACGGTCAACGGTCTTACGCTCACCGGTCCGACCCAGGTCGCGCCTGGTGAAACCGCCAGATTCACGGCAACGGCGAGGTACACCGATGGCTCCACGAAAGACGTGACCGCCGGGACGACGTGGAGCGCATTTCCCGCGGGTGTCCTGCGTCTCACCAGTCCCGGGGTGTTCGATGTCGTGGCGGCGGGCGAAACGCGGGTCCAAGGCTCGTACCAGAGGCTGTTCTCGCAAGCGCAGCCGCTGCTGGTCGTTCCGGCCGGCACCTTCAAGCTATTCGGGGTCGTCAGCGATGCGAGCGGTGTCGTCGAAGGGGTCGTCGTCGAGGCCCGGTCCGGCGGCGGCTCGAAGACTGTGACGACCGCTCGCGACGGCAAGTACGCGTTTTATGGCGTCGCCGGCGCGGTCGAGTTGCTCGCCTCGGCGCGCGGCTACGACCCGGTGGACGTCACCTTCACCGTCGGCGCACACACGACCCGCAACGTCAGCTTGACCACGACTGCAACGCCGCTCAACCTTGCCGGCACCTGGACGCTTTCGCTGTCGGCCGCCTCGCCGTGCAGCGACTCGTGGCCCGAGGCGATCCGCCATCGCGAAGAGCCCACGCAGATCACCCAATCCGGCACGCGGTTGACGTTCAGGTTCAACACCCCGACCATTCAGCAGTCGTTTGTCGGCAGCTTCGGGCGGATCGCGGGAACGGAATTCTCGCTGACGATCGACTTCGACGACTACTACCTCGATTACGGCCTGCTCGAACGGCCGACTCCGACGGACTGGGTTGGGGTGTACGGAACCGCCGAAGCGACCGGCAACGAGTCGGTGATCAGCGGCTCGTTCACGGGCCGGTTCGATTACTACATCACGGCGGCAAGCGTGAGGTTCGTGCAAGGGGTCCCTTTCCACTGCGCCGCGAATCCTGACTTCACGCTCCGGCGCCAGTGACGAGTTCCCATTCGGAGGTTCTGTATGCGAGCACGCTCCCTGCTCCTGGCCATGGCCGTCGCAGCCGTATTCGTGGCGTGCGGCGGCGACGATGGACCGTCGCCACCGACGGTGCCGACGTTGTTCGGTCCGCCAACCAAGATTGATATCGCCGGATCCACCGCCCTGACGACCGTGGGTCAGCAGAGCCAGTTGACGGCCAACGCGACGTTCGCCAACGGCGAGACGAGAAACGTGAGCAAAGAAGCGCAATGGGCGGTCACGAATCCTGCGGTCGCCACGATCTCTGAAACCGGACTGCTTCGCGCGCTGGCGCTCGGCGAGACGCAGGTGACGGCGACGTTCCGGAACATCACGAGCGGTCCGGCGACCGTGACGATCAAGACGCCGGCAAGCGTGACACGGCTCACCGTCACCGGTCCGGCGCGTGTCGCGCCGGGCGCGACTGAACAGTACACCGCAACCGCGGACTACACGGATGGAACGACGAGCGACGTCACCTCGAGGGCCAACTGGTCCGCATTTCCAACGACCATTCTCCAGAGCCTCGGCAGCGGGCGGTTCCGGGGGGTGGCCGCGGGAGAAGCCAGCATGTTTGCGTCCTTGTCGCCACGCGGCTCAAGTTTTCAGGTTCTGGTTCTGCCGCCCGACACGTTCAAGTTGTCGGGCACGATCAGGGATACCAGCGGCACTCTCGAGAACATCCTTGTCGAGGTGGTTTCCGGGACGGGAACGGGTTTGAAAACGAAGACGGATTCGGGGGGCCGGTACGCGCTGTATGGCGTCGCCGGTTCCATTCAGCTTCGCGCGTCAGGACCGGGATATGACACTCAGGAGGCGGCAGTCGCCGTGAGCGCTAACGCGACACGCGATTTCAGCCTCACCACGTCGGGCCAGTCGAGCAATGTCGCAGGGAATTGGACGCTCGCGCTCAAGACGTCGTCTGCCTGCAGCGCCACCTGGCCGCAAGTTGCCCGCGAGCGCGAGATCCCGACCACCATCTCGCAACAAGGCACGCGGCTGACGTTTGCCTTTGGCGGCTCGACGGTCCGGCAGGGGTTCTCGTTCGGCGCCAACTCGGGACGGGTCGCGTCGAACGCGTTCCAGTTGATTCTCTACTATGACGACTATTACGGCACCTACGGGCTCCTCGATCGACCGACGCCCACCGACTGGGTCGGAATCTACGGGACCGCTGAAGGCACCGTCACCAGTCCGACGTCGATCACCGGCGGCTTTGCCGGCACGTTCGACTACTACGCCACCGCGGCGAGCGCGACATTTCCGACCGGCACGGTCCGCTCGTGTGCCGCCGATCCGTTCTTCGAGCTCCGACGATAATGTGGGCGGCGTGCGAGTGTCACCGAACGGAGGCGCGTGAAACGCGTTAGCGCCGCACTCATCGTGCTGTTGATTGCCGCAGCGGCTGCGGTCTGGATCGGCGTCCGCTCGGCCGGCACATCCCCGCGCCCCGCGAGTCTCATTCTGATCACGCTCGACACCACGCGAGCCGACCATCTGCCGCCGTACGCGCCCGAAGGATCGCTGCCCGCGATCGAGCGCCTCGCGCGTGAAGGGGTCGTCTTCGACCGGGCGATCGCGCCGGTGCCGCTGACGCTGCCGTCGCACACCAGCCTGTTCACGGGCCGGATCCCGCCGACGCACGACGTTCGTGTCAACACGACGCCGCTCGCGCCGGGTCTTCCGACGCTCGCCGAATTGTTGCGCGGCGCGGGATACCGCACCGCAGCGTTCGTCGGCTCGGTCGTCGTCGAGTCCGATCGGGGCCTCGGGCGCGGATTCGACGTCTATCGCGACGTCCATCAAGCCGCCGCCACGCGCCGCCTGCGGCGGCCCGCCAACGAGGTGATCGACGACGCGATCGGCTGGCTGGCAGCGGCGGACGACTCGCCCTTCTTCGTGTGGGTGCATTTGTTCGACGCCCACGCGCCGTACTCGGTGCCGGAGTCGTTCGACGGGGGCAATTCGTACGGCGCCGCGCTGGCGTTCATGGATTCGCAAATCGCCCGGCTCGTTGCCGCGCTCGACGGCCGCCGGATGCGCGATCGCACCGCGATGATCGTCGCGGCCGATCACGGCGAATCGCTCGGCGAGCATGGCGAGCGCGGACACGGCATCTTCGTGTACGAGGCCGCGCTCCGCGTGCCGCTGATCGTGCGCTGGCCGGGAATCGCGCCGCGGCGGGTGCCGCAGCTCGTGCAGCTCATCGACGTCGCGCCGACCGTGCTGGCGCTCGAAGGCGTGGCGGGGCCTCCGATGGACGGCGTCAATCTCGTTCCGGCGTTGCGCGGCGCCGCGCCGCCGGATCGCAACGGGTACGCCGAGTCGATGTACCCGCTGCAGTACGGCTGGAGCGCGCTGCGCACGGTCCGAGCCGGACGCTTCAAAGTGATCGAGGCGCCGCGCCCGGAGCTCTACGATCTGGACGCCGATCCCCACGAGCTGCACAACATTTTTGAGACGCACGCGGCTGATGCCCAGGCGCTGCTCGCCGTGCTTCGGACATTCGGTCCAGCCGACAGCCGTCCGGATGTGTCAGCGCGGCCGGACGTTCGCGAGCGGCTGGCGTCGCTCGGCTACGTGGATCCCTCCGCGAAGCCGCCGACGGGTCCGCCGGCGCTGTGGGCGGATCCAAAGGACAAGATCGAGGAATACAACAGAAAAACCGAGGAGCGGATGCAACGCCAGACGCGATAATCGTGTTCGTATGCCGGACGCGACAACGGCGCTGGTGTGGCTGCTCCGGCTGGCGGGCGCGTTCACGTCGACCGCCTTCCTGGCGATGTTTCTGCCGGTCGACTGGATGGCGGCAATCCATCGTGCCGCCGGCCTCGGCGAGCTTCCACGTGCCCCGGTGGTGGACTACCTGGCCAGATCGGTCGCCGCTTTTTACGGGTTCCACGGCGTGCTCCTGCTGATCATCTCCACCAACGTGGTGCACTACCGCCTTCTGGTCTGGTTCGTCGCCGTGTTGAACGTCGGGTTCGGCGTGATTCTGCTCGCGATCGATCTTCACGCCGGAATGCCGCTCGTCTGGACGATGTTCGAAGGGCCGTCTATCATCGTGTTCGGTATGATCATCGGCCTGCTGAATCTATCGCTGGTCTCACGGGGATCCCCGGCCCCGCGTTGACGGGACAGTCATCCGCGGACCCGGTTCCTTGAACCAGAACCCGCAGACCAATCCGAATCTCGCGCGTGACATCCTGCTGCCGGACGGCCGCCTGCTCGGCTACGCGGAGTTCGGCAAGCCGGACGGTCACCCGGTGCTGTATTTTCACGGCGCGCCCTCGTCGCGTCTCGAGCCCATGCTCGTCGGCGACGAGGCGTGGGCGAATGCCGGCCTCCGCGTGATTGCTCCCGATCGTCCCGGCATGGGACGATCGAACTTTCAACCCAATCGCCTGTTCACCCACTGGCCGCGCGACGTCGTCGCGCTCGCCGACGCGCTCGGACTCGATCGTTTTGCGATCCTCGGCATGTCGGGCGGCAGCGCCTACGTCGCGGTCTGTGCGGCGAAGATTCCGGAGCGGCTCAGCGCCGCGGCCATCGTTTCCGGCGGCTGGCCGATGCGGTGGCCGAACGCGAGGCGCGGACTGCCCGTGCCGAACCAGGTGACCTGGATTCTTGCGACGCGCGCGCCGGTCCTGCTCCACCCGCTGCTCCTGGCGATGCGCGCCGGCTCGAAGAGCCACGAAGATCGCGAACTGCGGCACCTCGCGGCGCGCGTGCCGCCGGCCGACTACGCGGCGTTCCGCGCGCCCGGACGCTGGCTCGCATTCGCCGAGAGCCTGCGGGAATCGATGCGGCAGGGAACGCGGGGGCCGGCGCGCGATCTGCGCTTGTACGGGCGTGATTTCGGATTCAAGTTCGACGAGGTCCGCGTGCCGATCACGCTCTTTCACGGCGAGCAGGATGCGAACGTGCCGATCGCGCTCGCGCGCCGCGGCGCCGCCTACTTACCGGGCGCGAAGCTCATCACGTATCCCGAAGATGCGCATTTGTCGACGTTGTGCAATCACGTCGAGGAGATCGCGGCGGTGCTTAAGTCAAATGCGGGCCAAAAGCACACGTGAAGGGCATGAAGGACATGAAGGTCATGAAGGGAAATTCTTCAAAGACAGTTTTTTGAAGAAAGTTCTTTGAAAAGATCTGTAAAAAGGCTCTTCTTCATACCCTTCATGTCCTTCATGTGTGCTTTTTGACGCGCAAACACAAAGGGCGCGCCGAAGCGCGCCCTTGTGTTTGTCTTGAGCTCCAGGCGTTAGCCTTCGAGCCTCCGAACCTTCGAGGCTCCGAGCCTCCCTACGCCGCGTTCGCCGACGCCTTGCCGAGCACCTGGCCGAACACCTCGACGGCCTTCTGCATCTCGGCCATCGTGCCGAACGAGATACGGCAGTGCGTCTTCTCGAACGGCGGGAAGTCGCGTGCGACTTTCACGCCCTTGGCGAGGCAGGCGTCGCGGAACTCCTTCGCCGGCCGGCCGATGTTGACGAACATGAAGTTCGCCTGCGCGTCGGCCGGTTTCATGCCGCGGTCGGCGAACCACTTCATGGCGAAGTCGCGCACTTCCTTGTTCCGGGCGCGCTCGGCCGTGATGTAGTTCGGGTCCTGGTTGATCGCGGCGATGCCGGCGTTCATCGCGAGCACGTTCAGCGAGCCCGTGCCGGACCCGCCGTCCCACGCCGACATCTTCGCGATCGTGTCGGGGTGGCCGACGGCGTAGCCCATCCGGAGCCCCGCCATCCCGTAGGCCTTCGAGAAGGTCCGCGCGACGACGATCTGCGGGTCTTCGACGGCGATGGGAATGTGCGTCTCGTGGTCGGGATCCGTCACGTAGTCGAAGTACGCCTCGTCGACGAGGATGGTCGTCTCCGGCGAGACCCGGTTCACGCGGGCGAAGAAGTCGCGCGCCGCGCGCGCCCCGGTGTAGGTCGCGGTCGGGTTGCTCGGATTGCAGAAGAACACGAGCCCGGCGCCGCGCGCCGCTTCGATCATCCGGTTCAGATCCATCTTGAAGTCGGCGTCGAGCGGCACCGCACGCACCGGATTGCCCAGCATGTCGGCGTAGCCGGCGCATTCCTCGTAGGTCGGAATGGTGCCGACGAGCGCCTTGTTCCGGGCCGTGAACACGTGCGTGGCGGTGCGGAGGATCTGCGTCGATCCGCAGCCGAGCAGGATGTTCTGCGGCTGGACGTTGTGCTTCTTGGCGAGCGCCTCGACGAGCGCGCCCGACGCGCCCGAGTACCGGCCCGGCGCAGCGCCGGCGGGACCGAACGCTTTCTGCACCGCGTCCATCACCGTTTTGCCCGGCCCGAGCGGGTTCTCGTTGCTCGAGAGGATGATGAGGTTCTGCGGGGCCGCTGGAGTCTGGGCGTGCAGTCCGGGTTCGATCATGGACCACAGGCCGTCTTCGCGTCCGCGCGCGCCAATCCAGGAGCTCGTCAGCGCACCGGCCGCGCCAATTCCGACCGTCCGTACGAAATTACGTCGCGTCAGCATGGGGCCTCCCGGAACTAGCGTCCGCCGCCACCGGACGGCACGACGGGTCGAAGAACTTCACGGAACACGGTCGTCGCTCGCTGCATCTCCGCCATCGTCCCGATCGAGACGCGGACGTGGCTGTGCTCGAACGGCGGGAAATCGCGTCCGACCTGGACCCACGAGTTCGCGCATGCGTCACGGAACTCGCGTGCCGGCCGGCCGATGTCGACGAAGATGAAGTTGCCCTGCGAGTCGGTCGCCTTGCAGCCGAGCTCTTCGAACGCCTTCACGGTGAAGGCCCGCACCTGCGTGTTCCGCGCGCGCTCATCCGCAATGTGCTTCGGGTCGTTCAGCGCGGCGATGGCGGCCCCGATGCCGAACACGCTGACGTTGTACGGCATCTTGAGACGCGCCATCGGCTTGATGGTGTCGGCGTCGCCGATCGCGTAGCCGATGCGCATGCCCGCCATCCCGTACGCCTTCGAGAACGTCCGGGCGACGAAGACGTTCGGCGTGTTGAGCGCGAGCGGAATCGCCGTCTGGTAGGCCGGATCGGTGACGTAGTCGTGATACGCCTCGTCGATGAGGATGACCGTGTCCGGCGAGATGCGCTTCACGCGCTCGACGAAGTTCTGGACGGCCTTCAACGAGTGCACCGTCGCCGTCGGGTTGTTCGGGTTGTTGAGGAAGACCAGACCCGCGCCGCGGACGACCGACAGCATCTCTTCGAGGTTGAGACGGAACTGCGAATCGACCTTGACCTCGTACACCGGATGGCCGAGACGCCGGCAGAGACCGGTGCAGTTCTCGAACGTCGGGGCCGCGGTCACGAGCGGACGGAACGGCGAGGTGAATGCGCGCACGGCGCTCTTCAGGATTTCCTGCGAGCCGGCGCCCATCACGACGTTCTCGGGCTTGGTCTTGTTCAGCGACGCGATGGTCTCGACGAGCTTGCCTTCGTTCGGCGTGCTGTTGAACGGATAACGCCCCGCCTCGGGGAACTCGTTCATGATCGCGTCGAGCACGGTCTTGCCGGGCCCGAGCGGATTCTCATTGCTGCTGATCTTGATTTCCTCGACGCCTTCCGGCGGTCCCGGCCGCGCGGCGCGTCCGCCGCCCTGGCCTCCGGCGCGGCCTGCGCCGCCGCCGCGACCGGTCTGCGTCTGGCCCTGCTGAGCCTGCGCCTGGTAGTCTTCGTGACCGCGCGCCGCCAGAAGCGCACCCATCGCCGAGCGTTCGTCATTGGCGCCGACGATTCTCAAGAACCCGCGGCGTGATACCGGCATAGCAGTCCTCCTCCGCGTGCAACCCCAACTAAAAGATGGCTAACCGCCGAATTTTACGCCCCTTAGTTCAATGAGGCAATGGGGCAATGAGGCAATGGGGCAATGAGGCAATGGGGCAATGAGGCAATGAGGCAATGGGGCAATGGGGCAATGGGGCAATGGCCGCATTAGCCTCACTACCTCATTACAGAATTCATTTTTTTACATACCTCTTTAGCGCGGCCGGGCCGACTTCCGCCCCGTAAATCACCCCGTCGGCGTCAACCGCGACCCCTTCCGCCGCCAGGGTCCCGCTCGTGGCCGTGGAGGGATCCGGGATGAAGAACAGGATCTTGCCGTCCCGCCCGTCCCGGATGTTCCCGACGCGGATGCCCCGCTTCCAGTCCTTGTGGGCCTGGTTGACGGACCCCGATTCTGAGTCGGCGGCGTACATCATGTCGTTCTTGTCGATCCACAGGCCGCTGATCCGGCTGTACTGTTCCCAGCCCGTGTCGAGCAGCTTGCCGTCCTGATCGAAGATCTGGATCCGGTTGTTCGATCGATCGGCGACGAACAGCCGCCCTTTCGAGTCCCACGCGAGCGCGTGCGGTTGATCCATCTCGCCGGGACCGGTGCCGCGCTTGCCCCATTCCTTGATGAACTTGCCGGTCTTGTCGAACTTGATGATGCGCGCGTTCATGCCGCCGTGCCCTTCGGAGACGAAGATGTCACCGGCCGCGTTCGTGATGACGTCGTTCGGCTGATAGAAGGACGCGGGATCCGCCGGCTCGCCGGGCCGGTTGCCGCCCGGCTTCCCGAGCGTCAACAGCACTTTGCCGTCCGGACTGAACTTGACCACCTGATGGCCGATGATCTTCGCGGGCGGTGGCGGGAGCGGCGCGTCGGCCGCGGCGCCGCGTCCCCGTCGCGGCAGGTTGTCCTGGCCGTCGGTGATCCAGATGTTGCCGTCGCGATCGACGTGAATGCCGTGCGGGAACACGAACATCCCCGCGCCGAAGCTCTTCACGAGCTTGCCGGTCGCATCGAACTTGAGCACCGGATCGAGCTTGGACATCTCGCCGGCCTGCGAGTTCCAGCACGTATTCGTCGCGCGTCCGTCCGGCCCCTTCCCGCATCGTTCCCCGACCCAGATCGACTTGCCGTCCTTGTCGATGTCGACGGCGCTCGTCGATCCCCACTCACGTCCCTCGGGCATCTTCGCCCAGCCCTCGACCGTCTGATAGGGATTCGGCGCGTCGTTCGTCGGCGCGACGGTGGACTGTGCGGCAGGCGGCGCTGCCGGGGCTTGACCCTGCGCCAGCGTCTGCCAGGTGCCTGCAGCCACGGTGAGCAGGAAAACGAAAGCGAGCGTATGTCGACGAGAACGGGACATGACAGGCTCCCCCTGTTAAGCAAAGCTGAGCGGTGTGCCCGAATTCTATCTGACATCATTGATGGGGCGTCGGAGAGTTGGAAATTGAGCAGAGACTCTGAGGCTCGGGTTCGCCAGCTCTGGAGCGATCAAGCGGGGAAGTGGAGCGGACAAGGGCTCCACTGGCTGGAGCATCCTGCCGTTCAGGACAGGATCCAGTCCTTGACCGGCGGCTCGGACGGCCGGGACCGGTTCCAGTACTTCATCCAGAAATATTTTCCCGGCGGCACTCCCGTGGATTGCGTGCTGACGCTCGGCTGCGGCGACGGCGAATTCGAGCGGGGCCTGGCCCAGTACGGCTTCGCTCGTGAGCACGACGCGTTCGACATCGCCGAGGGCGCGATTCAGAAGGCCGTTGACGCGGCGCGGACAGCAGGCCTGCCGCATATCCGCTACGAAGTCGCGGATCTGAATCGCGTGGCACTCGAGCGTGATCGCTACGACGTGGTCTTCGGGCTCTCGGCCATTCACCACATCTCGGCGCTCGAGTACTTGTTCGCGCAGGTTCGCGCAAGCCTGAAGCCTGGAGGATTCTTTCTTCTCGATGAATTCATCGGACCGTCCCAGTTCCAATGGCCGGACGCGCAGCTCGACGCGGCGAATCAGGCGCTCGCTGGACTTCCCGAGCGATTCCGGCGGCAGCTCAGTCGTCAGGGGCAGGTCAAGACCGCCGTTGCACGGCCGACGATCGAGTCGATGAACACGGGCGATCCGTCCGAGGCCATCCGGTCGGCGGAAATCGTCCCGCTGCTCACGGACTACTTCGAGGTCATCGAGTTCAGGGGATACGGCGGAAGCCTGCTGCACCTCGTGATGGAAGGAATTGCAGGCAATTTCGTCCCTGACGATCCGCTCGCGACCGAATGCGTCGAGCGGTTGTGTGCGCTCGAAGATCGACTGATTCTGGAAGGCCGGTTAGCTCACGATTTCGCGGTCATCATTGCGCGGAAGGTTGACGAAGCGCCTCGATGAGCGCCTCGCGATCCTCGATCTCCTTTCGCAGCCAGGCCACACCCTTTTCCAGCTCGGCGATCGTCAGCTCCTTGTCGCGAACGACCTGCCGCAGCCACTCGATCCCTTCGTCGCGCTCGTGAATCACGCGGTCGCGTGCCGCGAGCTGATCCATCAGAAACGCGAGGCCTCGTTCCTGCTGCCGCAACCGGAGAGTCGCCGCCATCGAGCTTGCGGCCTCCAGCTTTCGGAGCACCACGAGGCTTCGCGCCCGGCTCACGGCCTCGTAACACCCGCTGCCGGCCAGTCCGTCGACGAAGGTCCTGACGCCGGGATACGAGTCATCGCAATCGTGGAACGCGACGTAGGCGCCGTCCAGAAGGTGCCGCTCGAAATGAAAGAAATCACGCGCGACGCTCGAATAGCTGTGCAGCCCGTCGATGAAGAGGAACGCGATCGGCGATTGCCAGGGAACCTCGTAGGAGTGCAGGCGGATCGGCTCGATCATCTCCGCCACGCCGGCTGCGGTGATGTTGCGTTGAAACCGCTCGAACGTCGCAGGCACGACGGCCACACCGTCCAGTTCGTCTTCGGCGCCGACGACGCCCTGGTGCGGATCCACCGCATAGACGCGTGCGCTCGCGTTGGCAGTTCTGGCGGCGCTCGCGATAACGATCGTCGACTTCCCGCAGTAGCTGCCGATCTCGACGACGGTCCCGTCGGTGTGTTCCTTCAGCGCACGGCGCGTGGAGACGACGAGCAGCTCGGCCTCGTCGTCTTTCAGCCAACCCTCGACTTGTCTCATGCGATCGAGAATCGCGGCGGTGGTGGCGGCGGCATCGAGATCCGTGTCATGCCGTGTAGGGCGGGGCTTTAGCCCCGCCCTTGCGCCGGCCATCAAGGGCCGGCCTACATATGGCGCCACGACATCGCGAAGCGTGGTGTCGAGAGTGAGCTGATGGCGTTGGCCATAGACGTCCAGGCAATCGTCGCGATAACTGTTGGCGGCCCACTCCGCGTCGATCGCGCCTTCGTCTGCGAGCCGCCGCCAGCGCCGCACGTGCCAGGCTTGACGGAGGTACTGGTTGACCTCTTCGATCCGTCGGCCCTGCTCGACTTTTCCGATGGCCAGCGCGGCGCGGGCGCGCAGCGGCGCATGCAGGCACACGATCGCGTCGGATTTCCGGATGCGACCGTCGGTTCCGGACACCTGGTGATTGCCCTGACCGATCTGCAACGTGATGCAGGCACGACTGACATGTTTGGGCGGATACCGAATCTCCACGAACGCAATCCGGCCTGCTTCCACGAGGTCGGCCGCTTCACCCGCCGCGCCAACCGGCGCCGGTACGCGCCGCGTCATCGTCAGGAGACCGCTTACGTCGAGCGTTTCCTGTTCACGGCGCTGGACGAAGTTGACGACCTCGACTTCGAGCGCTCCGGTTTCCGGCTGATTGTCGAGGACGTCGGGAAGCCGCCCTCCCGGAATGTGCCAGAACTCGTCGGCGTCGATCGGCAGGACCCATCGCGCGCCGCGCAGGAACGCTTCGCGAGCGAGCTCGGTCGTGGTGTCGGCCTGGTGGAACGGTCCGGGCCGCGAGAAAACGTGGACGCGGTTGGTCGCTGCGAACTTGTCGAGGATCGCGGCCGTGCCGTCCGTCGATCCGTTGTCGGCGACGAGGATGTGATCGATGCCCGAGTCGAGGTGGTACTGCAGGTTCACGGGCAGGATGTCCCGTTCGTTGCGCACCATCATCACGCCGAAAATCATGCGTGCGTCCAGGCCTGCCGGTGTCGAGTCAATGGCGCAAGCGCGAACCAGCCGCACCGGCCGAGATGAAGCGCGCTCCGAATGGCGTCGCCGCTGCGGCCGTCCTGCCAGGCCGTCCGAATCTCCTGGGCGAGCAGGTCCGCGGCGATTGATTTCCAGAACCGGATGCCGCGCCGGTACGCGCGGGTCAGCTCCGGATCTCCTTTGAGGTAACCGCGCTGCGACCGCAATACGGTCAGCGCTTCCCTGAGCATCTCCCCCGACCGGTTGCTGAGGCCGACACCGTGGCGCCGATACTCGGCCACCTCGAAGTCATGGCTCCATGCCGGGAACTGACGCAGCACGCGGAGATAGAAATCGTAGTCCGCGCACACGCTGAACGAGGGATTGAACCCGGTGACCGATTCGAAGACGTCCCGGCGGCACATCGCGCCGCAGGGCGCGGAGATGTAGTTTCGATGCAGCATCGCGGCGTAGTGCTTCGCGTCGATGGTGTGCCCCTGCTTCTCGTACAGCGTTTGTCCGTCGGCCGAGATGAACCGGAGCCGGCCCGAGACGAACGCCACCTCGGGATGCTGTCTGAAACACTCCAGACCGATCTCGATCGCGTCAGGCCGCAATCGATCGTCGGCGTCGAGAAAGATGAGGTAGCCGCCGTTGGAGCTACGGATGCCGAGGTTCCTCGCTTCCGAGACGCCGCGGTTCGGTTGCCGGAGACAGCGGACTCCCGGGTAGCGGGCCGCGATCTCGCTGGTGTTGTCCGGTGACCCGTCATCGATCACCAGGATCTCCACGTGCGGATAGGTCTGCACGAGAGCGCTTTCGATCGCTTCGGCGAGGAAGTGCGCCTGGCGATAGCAGGGGATGATGACGGAGACGAGCGGCGTGTCGCCGGCGGCCCCGGGCCGCCACTGCGCTCGCAGACGAAGAGTGGCGAGCGGGACGCGAGACTGGTCCTTGAGGACGGCCTGTACGTCGAGCTCGCGCTCGAGGCCGCCGCTCATCCTGAGAATCGTGCCGAACCCGCTCACGGATGATTTCGGTGCGTCAGGGTAGACCTTGGCGACATCCTCGCGCACCGTGTCGATGGGCACGCGCCGGATGACGCGTCCCTCATCGAGGATCTCGATCGCGACCGCAGGTGAGCTCCGGCCGATCGCCCAGCCCCAGATGGCGACCGCGGTCGCCTCGACGACCGTCCCGGTCTTGGGAAAGTCGAGGAAGAAGCCCCACAGCCTGCTCTCGTCGAGCGGCGCGAGACTCACGTCGGAAAACTCAATCAGGGCCACGGCTCGAGATTCGTTGGGGGATTGCGGGTCTCCGACGCGAACAGCGGACGCAAGAGGCGATGGATCAGCGGCGTCCAACGCTTGAGCGCATCGTTCCCGTTCTCTGCGAAGCGATGTCGCGGTTGCTGCAGAAGCGTGAAGAGTTCGTCGGCCCGCGCACGGCTCTCCGCGCCGCTCCGCTCGGCGATCTGCAGCTGCGCCTCCAGCTCGGCGATCCGTGCCTCGGCAAGGTCGATCCTTTCGCGGAGCGCCGCCTGATCGGCGCCGGAACTCTGCGCGGATCTCTCGGCTTCCACGACCCTGGCGCGCAGCTCTCCCAGCGCCGCATCGCGGTCGGCGATGTCGCGGTCGCGGTAGGCGATGGTTCTCTCGGTCTTCTCGATGTGACTGCGCAGCACGCGCATCTCGTCGTCGCGAACGGCGACGTCGCCGGTGCGTTTCCGCAGTTCTCCCTCGAGATGACGGACGTACGCTTCGCCGTCCTCTGACAGCCGCGTCAGGTCTGCGAAGGCGCGCTCCACCTCGGACAGGCGCACGTCTTTCGATTCGCGCTCCCGTTCGAGCTGGCGGATGATCTCCTCTACCTCACGAAGGCGGGTCGCCTTCACGTCGAGTTGCCGTTCGAGATCTGTGGCGCAAGCTTCGACCTCGGTGACTCGGGTGATTTTCGCGGCGATTTCGCCCTCGGCGTTCGTCAGCGCGTCCTGGAGCTCGGCCGCGCGGGCGTTCGCCGTGGCCAGATCTTCGCGGAGGTAGTCGCCATACACGCCGCCCTTTTCGATCGCCGCCGCAAGCTCGTCGAAGCGTGCGCGCTCAGCATTCGCAGCCGCCTCCTGGAGTTCCTGCAGGCGTCCGTCCCTGGCGCTCAACTCCTGCTGCAGGTGCCTGGCGTACGCCGCTCCCTGTTCGACGGTCGCGACGAGCTCGGCGTAGCGTGTCTGGTCCGCGGCCGCCACGGAGGCTTCGATCTCACGCAGACGCGCGTCTTTGGCGGTCAACTGTTCCTGCAGGTGTCTGGCGTACGCGGCGCCTTGTTCAATCGCCGTCGCGAGCTCGCCAATGCGTTCGAGCTCGCCGATGCGGGTCTGCTCCGCGTTCGCGACTGCGCCCTCGATCTCGCGTAGACGTGCGTCCTTGGCGTCCAGCTCCTTTTGCAGATGTCTGGCGTATGCGGCGCCTTGTTCGATCGCCTCCGCGAGCTCACCGATTCGTGCATGCTGCCGCTCGACCAGCGTGAGCCCTTCGTGCACGGATTGCGGTCCGTGCGCCGGCCTGGCGACGACGAAGAACTGGTAGGTCAGCGCGTCGGGATCGCTCTCCAGCGTCGCGCGGAGATCGGCAGGAATGCTCGCCAGGTCGACATCGAACTCCGTCTGATCGAGCCGCCGGATCACTCGCAGCCTGGTTTCGGAGCGGAAACCTGCCTGCCGGACCAGCGCGTCCAGTCCCTCCGCGTCGAAGAAGCGAAGATGCCCGCGGTCGAGCAATCCGCTGGCGCGATACCGGAATTTTCCGCTCAACAGCTCCAGGCGCAGCGCGCCATGGGTCACGTTCGGGACCGACAGCAGGACGCTGCCACCAGGCGCCAGCACCGCTTCGGCACCGGCCAGCGCCGCCCGCGGATCGCGCAGGTGCTCGAGGACGTCGAGGAACAGAACCAGGTCGAACGATCTGCCGGCGAACTCCTCCGAAAGATTCACGGCTTCGACGTCGGCTTCGAGAACCTCGACGCAGTGATTTCTGGCTGAGGTGGCCCGGGCGGGATCCCGCTCGACGCCCCAGACCTTGCAGCCGCGGGCCGCAAGCGCTCGCGCGACGACGCCCGGGCCGCACCCCACGTCCAGAACGGTGGATCCCGGGGGAGCCGACAGGACCGCCAGCGTGTGAGGACTGTTGAGATCGTTCGGGTCGACTTCGTCGAGAGGGATCTCCGGCCGGAGCCGGCCCCGCAGCGGGACTACCGTCGAGTCGTCTTCACGCGCGGGTGTGACCTGGTGCATCTCGGTACTCTCCAGGGAAAGCAGTCAGAACCTGTCGCCAGCTCCGTTCGGGGTGTTCGCCCCAGCGCTCGATGACGCGAAGAATGTGGCCGCGCTGCGCGCCCCACGCGTCCGGTCGTCCGTAGAGCGCCAGCAGGGCATCCGCAAACTCCCCGGCATCGTCTGCCACCAGGACCGCGCGGGAGTCGTGCAGACCCAGACCTTCGGCGCCAACTGACGTGGAAACCACGGGCACGCCGTATTGCAATGCCTCGATGCATTTCACTTTCACGCCGGCGCCGAAACGCATCGGCACCACGGCGACGCGCGCGCTCTCGTACAGCGTTCGGAGATCGGGTGTGAATCCGACGAAGTTCACGGCCGGACCTGCGAAGGCTCTCGCCGCCGGAGGCGGGTTCGCCCCGGTCACGTGGAGCCGGATCTCGGGCCGGGACTCGAGGAGGCGCGGCAGCACATGCGAGACGAACCATGCGAGCGCGTCCACATTCGGACTGGCGTCACCCGCGAGCCAACCCGGCGTGAAGAGCAGATCGGACCGTTCGGAAAAATCTGCCGCGGTCGGCGCGAGACCGCGCACGACCGGCCGAATCACCTCGATTCGACAATGCCCGGGCACCGAGGCAAGGATTGCTTCCTCCTCATCCGACACGCAGATGACCGCGTCGGCGTCGAGAGGAATCGATCGTTCGAGCTCACGCGACGCGAGCATTTCCGCCGTCAGGCGTTCCCGTTCGCGTGGGTCGCCGACAAAGTCGAGCTGCCGTTGAATTCTGCGGTAATAAAGCGCCTCGGCCAGATACACCAGCGAGGCCTGCGGCTGGTGCACGCGCACGAGCGGCGCGTAGCGGGCGAAGTTGTTCGGCCGCGAGATCAGGACACGATCGAATAGTCCGGCGAGATCGGTCAGCACCGCGTCCGGGGCCTGGCGCATGACCTGGACGCCTCTGTTCGCGAGAGCGGCGATGTCGCCGTCGACGCGGTCGCTGACGGCAACGCTCACCGCGCAGCCGGTGTCGTCGAGCGCTTCGATCGCATCGAGCAGCACGCTGAAGCCCGAACCCGACCCGCGCTGCGGCGGACGATCGTCGATGAGCAGCAAGTGCCGCGAGCCGCGGGCCCGCGCGCTGGCACGCGCGACCGCGCGCGGATCCGTGGGCGCGGCAACATCGCAGGCCTCGAGTTCGCGAATCCATTTCCGGCGGAACGCCTCGCGATTGCGCAGCACGAGAAAATCCCGACGCGGCGTCGTGCTGCTGGCGGTTTCACGATGAATGGCGCGCGAGCGAGGCTGAAAGAACGTCCGGAATCCCAGACGCGCAAGCCCGAAACACAAATCGACGTCCTCGTAGTACGCCGGAAAGTAGCGAGCGTCGAATCCGCCCAGCGCTTCCCACGGCTGCCGGCGCACGAGGAGCGAGCAGGCCGAGCAATAGTCCACCGGCCGGACGAAGTCGTACGGGTTGGCCTCGACCGAGCCGCCGCGAGCCAGGCAGAGCGTCGAACCGTCCCGCCACGCAATCGCGCCTGCTTCCTGAATCGAGCCGTCGGGAAACAGGATCAGGCTGCCGACCGCACCGGCGTCCGGATGCCGATCGGCGGTTTCGACGAGCGCCTCGAGCCAACTCGGGAGAACTTCGATGTCGTCGTTCAGGAAGACCAGGAACTCTCCCTGAGTCTCCGCGGCTCCCCGGTTGCATCCGCCGCCGAAACCAAGATTCGTGACCGACGACACGAGCCGCACCGGCGATGAAAACAGCGTTCCGGCCGACGTCAGATGTGCGGCGGACGGGCCATTGGCGACGACAACGATCTCGTGAGCCATGGCTGGCGTGATGTTCCGGCGCAGAGAGTGGAGGCAGCGGCGAAGGAGGGGACTCCCCAGTGTGGGGATGACGATGGAGATTCTGGGCGCGCGAGGTCCGGCTGTGCTGCTGTTCGGCTCGACCTGCCGGTTCACGCGCCCTTTTATGCCAGTTTTCCGCGCGGAGTACAAGGGAAAGGCGGGCTTGCCCCGCCGAAGCACCGAAGGTGCGAAGGCGGGAACCTCGGAACCCCGGAACCTCGTCCTTGTTCTTATGCTTTCGGATCTCCGCTTTGCCCTCCGCCTGCTCGGGAAAGACCGCACGTTCGCGTTGACCGCCCTCCTCACGCTGGCGATCACGATTGGCGCAAACACCGCCATTTTCAGCATCGTGCGATCGGTGCTCCTCAAGCCTCTCCCCGTGCCCGACTCGGATCGCATCGTCTTCATCTACAACAGCTATCCGAATGCCGGTGCGCCGCGCGCCGAGGCCGCCGTCCCCGACTACTTCGATCGCCTGCGCGAGATGACCGTGTTCGAGGACCAGGCGGTCTACCGCCGTCAGGACATGACGCTGGGATCGGAGAAGGGCGCTGAACGGATCCGTGCCGTCCGTGCGACACCCTCGTTCTTCCGGTTGGTGAAAGCGGTGCCGCAGCAGGGACAACTCTTCACCGAAGCGGATGGCGAGGAAGGGCAGGAGCACAAGGTCGTCCTGTCCGACGGCTTCTGGCGGAGTCAGTTCGGCGGCGATCCGAACATGATCGGTCGCGAGCTCCGGTTGAACGGCACGAAGTACACGGTCAAGGGCGTGCTGCCGCCGAAGTTCAGATTCCTCTGGCAGGAAATCGACGTCTGGGTGCCCGCGGCGTTCACCGCGAAAGAGAAATCCGACGACTCGCGTCACAGCAACAACTGGCAGATGGTTGGGCGCCTCAAGCCCGGTGCCGACGTCGCGCTCGCGCAGCAGCAGGTCGACGCCATCAACGCGCGCAACGACGAGCGATTTCCGCACTTCCGCCAGATTCTCAAGGACGCAGGCTTCCATTCCGTGGCCGTCCAGCTCCAGGCGGACGTCGTCCGCGAGATCCGTCCGGTCATCTTTCTGTTGTGGGGCGGTGTGCTCTTCGTGCTGCTGCTCGGGTGCGTCAACATCGCGAACCTCGTCATGGTGCGGTCGAGCGTCCGCGCGCGCGAGATGGCAACCCGCGCGGCGATCGGCGCCGGGCGGTCGCGCCTGGCGCGGCAGCTCCTGACCGAGACGACGCTGCTCGCGGTGCTCGGCGGCGCCGCCGGGATCCTGCTCGGCTGGTGGGGTCTCAAATCGATCACCGCGCTCCACCTCGAAGATCTTCCGCGCGGATACGAGATCGCGCTCGATCCGGTGGTCGTCGCCGTCGTCTTCGCCCTCGCGCTCGTCGTCGGCGTGCTGATTGGTCTCATGCCGATCGCGCGGCTGATGCGGCTCAACGTGAACACCACGCTGCGAGAGGAAGGGCGCAGCGGGACGAGCGGCCGCGCCGCGAGCCTCGTGCGGCGCGCGCTGGCGACCGCGCAAGTCGCGATCGCGTTCGTGCTGCTGATCGGCGCCGGGCTCATGTTTGCGAGCTTCAAGGCCGCGCTGGGCATCGATCCCGGCTTCGACCCCCGGAGCGTCGTAACGTCCCTCGTCAGCCTGCCGCAGTCCGCATACAAAGAGGATGCGGCGCTCGTCGCGTTTTCGGATCGATTGCTCACCTCGCTGCGCGCGCAGCCTGGTGTCGAAGCAGCAGGACTGACGTCGATCATTCCGTTCGGCGGCGACTTCGGCAGCAGTGTGATTCTGGCCGAGGGCTATCAGATGAAGCCGGGCGAGTCGCTGATTTCGCCGCAGCAGACCACGGTGAGCGACGGGTACTTCGAGGCGATGAGGATTCCGCTCGTGCGCGGCCGGTACTTCGAGCCGACGGATACCGCGACGTCGCCGAAAGTAATCATCGTCGACGACCGGCTGGCGCGGAAGTTCTGGCCCGACAAGGATCCAATCGGCCGGCGGATGTACATGCCCGAGAACGCGAAAGACGTGCTCGCCGTGACTCCCGAGACGAAGTTCCTCACCGTCGTCGGCGTCGTGAAGGAAGTCCAGGTGCTCCCGCCGGGAACGGGCTTCGAGCCGGTCGGGGCGTACTACTTCCCGTACAGCCAGATGCCGGAGCGGGGCTTCGTCATTGCCGTGCGCACCGCGGTCGATCCCGATTCGATGACGAACGCCGTGCGCAAGTCGGTCTCGCAGATCGATCCCGAGCTGCCCGTGTACGGCGTGAAGACGATGGCGGCGCGATTTGACGAGGCGCTGATCAGCCGCCGCGTGCCGATGCTCATCGCGATAGCCTTCGGCATCGTCGCGCTATTCTTGTCGGCGATCGGCATTTACGGTGTGCTCGCCTATGGCGTCACGCAGCGGCGCCGCGAGATCGGGATCCGCATAGCGCTCGGCAGCACGCGGCCTGAAGTGTTCGGCCTGGTGCTCGCCGACGGCGTCAAGATTCTCGCAATCGGACTCGCGCTGGGACTGGCCGGCGCGTACTTCGTCGGCAAGGCGATGGAGAGGCAGCTCTTCAACGTCGCGCCGACCGATCCACGGGTGATTCTCGGGGTGATCGTGACGCTCTCGCTGATCGCGCTGGTGGCTGTGGCGATTCCGGCGCGGCGAGCGTCAAAGGTGAGCCCTACGGTCGCACTCAATAGTAATTAGCCTGCGACGAGACGGATTTCGCCTTTCGCAATTTGCCCAAGCGTTTCGACCACGAATTCCTTCTCTCGTGCCCGTACTCGGGCCTTCAGATCCTCGAGGGAATCGCCCCGAAGCACCGGCACCCTGCACTGACGCACGATGGCGCCAGTGTCGTAGTCCGCATCTACCAGATGAATCGAAACACCCGATTCCGCCTCGCCGGCCTCCAGCACAGCCTCGAACACCCGATCCCCATACATTCCCGGTCCGCCGAATCGCGGCAAGAGGGCAGGGTGAGTGTTGAGGATTCTGCCCTCGAAAGCCTTGAGTACGAGTGGCCCCAGTTTCTTCATGTAACCAGCCAGGAACACGACGTCGACGTGAGCCGCGACCAGAACGCCCCGAATCGCCGCGTCCAGCGCGGCTGGATCCTCGTGCGTTTTCGACGACAAATGAACTGCCTGGACACCGGCCTGGCGAGCCCGCCTCAAGGCGCCGGAGTCGCCGTTGTTGCTCACGACAACCGCTACGCGCCCCTGAATGCGGCCATCGGAAAAGGCATCCAACAGGCTTTGAAGCGTCGTTCCTTCGTGCGAGGCGAGAACTCCAACGTTCATGGTTCGGGGTAGGCATCAGGCCGGTCAGCCCTGCTTCTTGGCCCTCTCTTTTTTCTGCTTCTCCACCATCGCTGCGACGTCGGCGAGCATCTTCTTCGCGTCGTACACGATTCCATCCTTGATCGTGTACTTGATGCCCCCGACGCGCTCGACGCGACCCGTCTTGTCGTTCAGCCGCACGGCGCCCGTGCCGTACAGTACTTTCAGATTCTCGAGAGGATTCTGATCGACGATGACGAGATCGGCGAGCAGGCCGGCGCGGACGACGCCGAATTGAATTGCCTGCTTCTTCGGTTCGAACAGCGCCTGCGCGGCATGCATCGTTGCGCCGCGGATGACCTCGAGCGGATGGAAGCCGGCTTCCTGCAGCAGCTCGAACTCCTGGATGTACCCGAATCCCCACGTGTTGTAGATGTACGCGGCGTCGTCGCTCGCGGTCACACGGCCGCCCATCCGCTTGTAGTCGTTCAGCAGCTTGAACCACACCTGATAGAAGTTGCGCCATGCGACTTCATCGGCCGTCGTCCAGTTGTAGTAGAACGAGCCGTGGTTTTCGCGGTCGGGCGTGTAGAAATCCATGAGTGACGGCAGCGTGTACTTCTCGTGCCAGTCCGCGTTGCGCATTCGCATCACGTCGCGGCCGGCGGCGTACGCCGTCATCGTCGGATCGAAGACCGTGCCGAGCTTGACGTGCTCCTGGAGGTACGCCTGCCACTCGGAACTGCCGGGCTCGTAAATCTTGTCCCACAACCGCGCGACCTGCCCGAAGCGGAGCTGTTCGTCGTTGTAGTTCATCTCGGCCGGCCACGGTTGCACCTCGTAGTCCTTGAGCAATGCTTCAAAGTGACCGTAGAAGTGCGTCACAGTGCCGAGTCCGAGCCGCGCTGCCGTGAGCGCGTTCATCTGTGCGACACCCTTCTGCTCGAGATGCGCCACCGATCCCAGGCCGAGCTTCTTTCCCTCGTCGAGGAGCGCCGCCATGATCTCCGGCGGATACGCGACGAGCTTCATCCCGTCGACGCCGTTTGCCGCGCACCAGCGCACCCACTCGCGCGCGGACTCGGGAGAATCGACCGGCCCGCGATCCCACGCGAGCCCTGGACGCTGATAGTTGAAGATGCGCGGCGCAACGATCTTGTTGGCGGCGCTGCGCTCCTTTTCCGGCAGCACATAGGCCTGCGGCCCGAGCTCGACGCCTCGACCAGCCGTGATGCCGTGCGTCATCCACAGCTTGAAGACGTACTCGGCCTCGGGTGCCTTCTGTGCGTCGCCGAGATGCTGATGCAGGTTGATGAAGCCGGGCAGCAGGTACATGCCCGTGGCGTCGATCTCGTAGTCGGCCTGCGGCGGACGACTCGGCCGCAGCGGCGTTCCCGGCGTGCCCGCGCTCACGATGCGCGCGATGCGACTGTTCTCGACGATGACGTCCATTGGCCCGATCGGCGGCGCGCCGGTGCCGTCGATCACCGTGACGCCGCGAATCGCGAGCGTCTTGAATGGCCCGAGGCCCTCGCCGGGCCGTCTCTCAGGCGCGGGGATGATGCCGCCCGGATGCGCGGGCCCCGTCGGCTGCGCCTGCTGAGCGGCGAGCGTGGCGAGCGCTCCGGTGACGGCAGCGGCGAGGAGCCCAGCTCCAAGAAATGCGCGAGCGCGCGCGAGCTTCATCGAGAACCTCGCAACCCCGGAACCGACTGCCGACTATCGACTAGACGTGTGTATTTCCTTTTTCTGCTTATCCACCATCGCCGCGACATCCTCGAGCAGCCTCTTCGCGTCGTAGACGATCCCGTCCTTGATCGTGTACTTGATGCCGCCGACCCTCTCGGCGCGGCCCGTCTTGTCGTTCAATCGCACCGCGCCCGTGCCGTACAGCACCTTGAAGTTCTCGAGCGGATTCTGATCGACGATGACCATGTCGGCGAGCATGCCGGGTCGCACGATGCCGAACTGCGGCGCCTGCTTCTTCGGATCGGCCAGTGTCATCGCGCCGTTCATGGTCGCAGCCTGAATGACTTCGAGCGGATGAAATCCGGCTTCCTGCAGCAATTCGAATTCGAGGATGTAGCCGAAGCCGTACGTCTGGTAGATGAATCCCGAGTCGGAGCCCGTCGTCACGCGGCCGCCCATCCGCTTGTAGTCGTTCACCAGCTTGAACCAGACCTGATAGAAGTTCCGCCAGGCGATCTCGTCGGTCGTGGTCCAGTTGTACCAGTAGCCGCCGTGGTTGTCGCGATTGGGTGAGTAGAACTCCATCAGCGACGGCAGCGTGTACTTGTCGTGCCAGTCCGCGTTCCGCATCCGCATGACGTCTCGACCGGCGGAATAGATCGTCAACGTCGGATCGAACGTCGTCCCCAGCTTCTTGTGTTCCTCGAGATACGCCTTCCACTCCGGACTACCGGGCGGATAGATCTTGTCCCACAGCCTCGCGACCTGACCGAACCGGAACGACTCGTCGTTGTAATTCATCTCGACGGGCCACGGCTGGACGACGTAGTCCTTGAGCAGCGCTTCGAAGTGTCCGTAGAAGTGCGTGACGGTGCCGAGTCCGAGCCGCGCCGCCTGAATCGCGTTCATCTGCGCGACGCCGGTCTGCGCGAGGTGCGCGGTCGATCCCATCCCCAGCTTCTTCGCCTCGTCGAGGAGCGCCGCCATGATCTCCGGCGGGTGTGAGTTGAGCTTCAGGCCGTCGATGCCGTCTTTCGACGCTTTCTGCACCCACGCGCGCGCGCCTTCCGGCGTGTCGATGTTGGCCGGCATCCGCTGGTAGTTGTAGATGCGCGGCGCGACGATCTCGTTCTTCTCGCTGCGCGCCTTCTCGCTCACCGTGAAGCTGTTGTCGGCGAGCGGCACGCCGCGAACGGTGGTCACACCGTGCGCCAGCCAGAGCTTGTAGGCGTACTCGGCTTCCGGGTTCTTCGGCGGACCGCCCGCGTGCACGTGCATGTCGACGAATCCCGGCATGAGATACATGCCGGTCCCGTCGATCACCTGATCGGCCTGCGGCGCCGCGCCGCCCTGACGCTGCGCCACACCCGGCGTGCCCGCCCCGACAATGCGCGCGATGCGGTTGCCCTCGACGACAACGTTCATTGGCCCGATTGGCGGTGCGCCGGTGCCGTCGATGACGATGACGTTGCGGATGATGAGCGTCTTGAACGGACCGAGCCCTTCACCCGTGCGTCGCGCCGGCGCCGCAATGAAGGCGCCGCCGCCGCGGCCGGCCTGTGGCGCGCCGCCCAGGCGGCCCTGTGTCTGTGGCGGAGCGGCGGTCTGCGCCTGCGCCGCCGTCCATCGGTCGGCGCTCGACAGGAAACCGGATCCGGTGCCGATGGCGGCGAGGATCAAGAGGAGACGGCGAAGGGTCATGAGGGCCTCCGGGGCGAATGATAAGCCTGAGAGCCCGGAAGCCGGGAAGCTCGGAAGCCGGGAGCAGGAGGAAGGAGCGTTTCCTTCCGGGCTGCCAGGCTCCCTGGCTTCCGGCCTTCGTGTATATACCGATAGATATATACTCGCGTCTATGGCCCCTCACTGGTTTCAGATTTTGCTCGCCCTCGCAGATCACGATCTGCACGGGCTGGCCATCACCAAAGAAGTCTTCGAGCGCACTGGCGGCGAGATGCAATTGTGGCCCGGGATGCTCTACGGCGCGCTCAGAAAAATGACGACGGAGGGATATGTCGCCGAGACGCGTGCGCCGCAGGGATTTGCGTCCGGCGGCGGCCGGCCCCGTTTCTATCGGATCACGCCGCTCGGCCGCCGCGTCTGCGCTGAGGAGGCCAGGCGACTGGCGGCGTTCGTCGACGCCGCGCGGTCCAAGCGGCTCCTGAAAGCCTGAAAGCCTGAAAGCTTGAAAGCTTGAAAGACATGAAGGAATGAAGGACATGAAGCGGGCATGAAGCAGATCATGGTCCGGATCGTGTTGCGGGCGTGTCCGGCGCCGATCCGTCTCGAATACGGCGCGGAGATGGAAGAAGTCTTTTTTCACTGTGTCGCGATCGAGTCCCGGCGGCGTCGAGGCGTGAGCCGTCTGCTGATCTGGCCGCGCGGGATCTGGGACATGCTGGTATTTGCCGCCAGCGTACGGCGCGAGTGGCGAGCGCCGGAACCGGCCGACGCCGGCGGCAACCAGCCATCGTTCAGGAGCATGAAGATGAAGGGACAGGACGTCCGGGCGGTCATGCGTTTCATGCGCAAGCAGCCGTTCTTCAGCGGCGCCATCGTGCTGATGCTTGCGCTCGGGTTGGGCGCCAGCACCGCCATCTTCAGCGTCGTCTACGGCGTGCTGCTCAAGCCCCTGCCCTTCCCGGAACCGGAACGCATCGTCCAGATCTGGGGATCGCTGCCGGCGCGGCAGTTGGATCAGGTCTCGCTCACCGAAGCGAACTTCTGGGACATGCGCGACTGGAACCGAGCGTTCGAAGAGCTCGGCGCGCTGCACGGCGCGAGCTTCACGTTGACGGCCGAGGGCATGGCTCCCGAGCGCGTCACTGGGGCGACCGTGAGTGTCGGATTCTTCCGCGCGCTCGGTGTGACACCCGTGGCGGGTCGCCTGTTTACGCAGGGCGAGGACGATCCGGGCGCGATGGCCGAGCGCGTGCTGTTGTCGAACGGGCTGTGGAAACAGCGGTTCGGCGCCGACCAGACGATCGTCGGCCGAACGATCCTGCTCGACAACAAGCCGTACGCCGTTGTCGGCGTGCTGCCTCCCGGCTCACCCTGGCTCGATTTCGCCGAAGTGTTCGTGCCGTTCATCAGGCGGACGGACGCGAATCGGGGCAGCTGGGAGTACGTCGGCGTGGGCCGAATCAGAAAAGGCGTCACGTATGACGCGGCGCTCGCCGATCTCCAGCGCGTGGCGAAGGAGCTCGAGGCGCGCTACCGGGATAACAAGGGGTTGGGCGCCACGATGGCGCGGTCGGAGACCTGGGTCTCCAGTGATCAGCTGCGCCAGACGCTGTGGGTCCTGCTCGGCGCCGTCGGTCTGCTGCTGATGATCGCGTGCGTGAACGTGACGAATCTCCTGCTGGCGCGGGCTACGGCGAGCGCGCGCGAACGGGCGGTACGAACCGCCCTGGGCGCAACGCGGACCGATCTCGCGCGCGAACGGTTGACCGAATCGTTGATCTTCAGCCTGGCGGGAGCAGTTCTTGGATTGCTCCTCGCGGTCGGGATGCTCCGGTTTCTCACATCGATTGGCCCCGTCGGTATTCCGCGGCTGGAGGACGTCTCGCTGAACGGCTGGGCGTTTGCCTTCGCGGCGGCCGTCACGATTGCGGTCGGGGTGCTCACCGGTCTCGTGCCGGCGCTGCAGGCGCCGATTGCGCACGTCCTGCCGGCGCTGCGCGAAGGGCAGCGGGGATCGATTGGCGATCGCGGGCACGAACGGACGCGCGCGCTCTTCGTCGGCGCGGAAGTCGCGATCGCACTGATGCTGCTCGTCGGTGCGGGGCTGCTCGTGCGGAGTCTGGTTCAGGTCCTGACGATCGATCGTGGCTTCGAGACGGAACGCCGGCTGCTCGTGACCGTCAGCATTCCGAGCACGTACGGCGAAGAGCGGATGGAACAGACGGTGAAGACGATCCTGGCGCGTCTCGAGACGGTGCCGTCGCTCGTGTCGGTGGCCCAGGTGAGCGGCCGGCCGATGTCGCGCGGCAGCACGGGGCTCGGACTCGCCGCCGCGGATCGGCCGGACGTCCCGGACTCCGAAGTGCCGTGGGCCAGCTGGCGCATCGTCACGAAGGATTACTTCAAGACGATGGGGCTGCCGCTGATCTCGGGCCGCAACTTCACGGAGCAGGATCAGATCGGCAAACCCTGGCGGGCGATCATCAGCAAGCGCGCGGCGGACACGCTGTGGCCCGGCCAGAATCCGATTGGGCGCACCGCGATTCTCTGGAAGGGGCAGAGTCAACGGCCCGGCGAGGTCATCGGCGTCGTCGGCAACATGCGCGAGCGGGGACTCGAAAACGATCCGACGATCGCCGTGTACTTTCCGGCCTACGGCGGCGCGATGGCGACCACGACCCTGCAGCTCGTGATGCAGACGAAAGGCCGGCCTGAGGACGCCGTGCCGGCCGTGCGCACCACGGTATCGGGCGTCGATCCGGCGCTGCCGCTTTCCAACATCCGGACGCTCGACGACATCGTCACGACCTCGGTCGCGACGCGGCGGCTGACGATGTCGCTGCTCGTGACGTTTGCGGCGCTCGCGCTCGTCCTGTCGCTCGCCGGCGTGTATGGAGTGCTGGCGTATTCGATTGCGCGGCGGACGGGCGAGATCGGCGTCCGGCTCGCGCTGGGCGCCGCGCCCGGCCGTCTGCTGCGCACGACGATCGTCCGCGGCATGCGCCCGGTGATCATCGGGATGATCATCGGTCTCGGCCTGTCGTTCTGGCTCTCGCGATTCATGACGAGCCTGCTGTTCCAGGTCACGTCCAGCGACGTCTCGACGTACGCGGCCGTCACGCTCGCCCTGGCCGCGACGGCGATCCTGTCGTGCTACATCCCCGCGCGGCAGGTGCTCCGCGTCGATCCGGTCGTTGCGCTCCGGAACGAATAAAGATCTGCCACACGCTCACATGAAGTTCATGATCTTCATGTCCTTCATGTGTGCTTAGCTCTGAAGCCGATGCGAGCAATCCGCTCGAATTAGAGCCATCTGCCCGGATGGGCCCACCTCCCGCGCACTGTGCTTGACACTGTGTCTCTAATCCATATATTTGTATTCCACATATGCGACGGCCGGCGATCTCGAAGGAGCTCCGCAAAGGCAGCGCCGATCTGCTGATCCTGTCGCTGATCGAAGAGCGGCCGCGCCATGGATACGAGATCGCCCGCCTGATCGATGAGCGCTCGCACGGCGCGCTGACGTATCACGTCGCGTCGCTGTATCCGACGCTGTACCGGCTGGAGGATCGCGGGCTGATTGAGGGCCGCTGGGTCGAGCGTGCCGGTGTGCGGCGGCGGCGCCACTACCGGCTGCTTCCCAAAGGCCGCCGCGTGCTCGCGGCCGAGCGATCCGTCTGGCACAACTTCTTCGCGATGCTGGACCGCGTCGCGAAAATCGTCCCGACGCCGTGATGGACTGGTCGTCAGACGTTAGAGCCGCGCTGCGCCGCAACGGCGCGGAACCCGACGAGCAGGTGGTTCTCGAGATCGCGCAACACGCCGCCGCCGCGTTCGCGGCCGCGCGTGCGGAGGGCCGGCCACCGGAACAAGCCGCGGAGGCGATCCGGCAGCAGATCGAGCGCTGGTGCGGCGAGGTCGCGAGTTATCCGCGGCGCTCGACGGCGCGCCCGGCTGTGACGCCTCCGCCGATGCGCAGCTCGCGCATCACGGGCTGGACGCACGACATCCGTTACGCGCTGCGGGTTCTCCGTCGTCAGCCGGCATTCACGATCTCGGCGATTGTTACGACTGCGCTGGGAATTGCCGCCGTCGGGACGTTGTTCAGCGTCGCGTACGGCGTGCTGATGCGGCCGCTGCCGTGGCCCGACGCCGATCGGATCGTCCGCATCTGGGAATCGCGGGAAGGCGGTACACGCGCGCTGCCGCGCATCCTGACGAACCGCACGTACGACGCCTGGCGCGAACGGCCCGACACGATCAGCAGCCTGGCCGCGTGGAGCACCGTTCACGGCGTGACGCTCGACGAGGGCGCTCGGGGCCGGCGAGTGCAGGCCGCGCCCGTGACGGCCAGCCTGTTCACGCTGCTGGCTGTACCGCCGGTGCTCGGTTCCACCTTCAGCGATTCAGCCGCCAGCGGCGTGCCACCGCGCGAGGTCATCCTCTCGCACGGACTCTGGTTGGAACGGTTCGCCGGTGCGCCGGACGTGGTCGGACGATCGGTCGTCATCGACGGTACCGCCCACCGGATCGCCGGCGTCATGCCCGCGTCATTTCAGTTTCCAAATCCCGAGGTGCGATTGTGGCTGCCGTTCCGCGTGCCGCCTGTCCAGGCGCAGAACGGCACGACGCGATCGCTCTCGATGTTCAGCGCGATCGCGCGGCTGCGCCCTGAAGCGTCCGTCGAGCAGGCCGCGGCAGAGGCGACGTCGCGCGCGGCCGGCGCTCCTCGCCCGGGCATGGTCGACATCGCGGTCTTCGGCACGAAGGGCAACGCGATCGTCCACGCCATGCCCTACGGGACCGACATCACGCGCGAGGTACGGGAGCCGGTCATCGCGTTTCTCGGCGCCGTCGCCCTTCTGTTTCTCACCGCCGTCGCGAGCATTTCGAGCATGCAGCTCGCGCGCGCCGCGGCGCGGCGGCGTGAGATGGCGTTGCGCGCGGCGTTGGGCGCGGGGACCAGAAGGCTTGCGCGGCAGCTCCTCGTGGAAAGCGCGCTCCTCGGCATCGCCGGTGGCGCGGCCGGCCTCGCCCTGACGGCTGCGCTTCATGTCGCATTGCCGTCGCTCCTGCCTGCGGATTTTCCCCGGCTCAAGGACATCGCGGTCGACTGGCGCGTAATGCTGCTCTCGGGAGGCGTGGCGGTTGTCGCTGGTCTGGCGTTCGGCATGCTACCGGCGCTGCAGGTGCGCCGGTTGACGCTCGTCGAGGCGCTGACCGAGGACAGCCTGGCGCCGGTCGGCGCCGCCGGCCGAACGAGCGTCGGCCGCACGCGCGCGCTGATCATGGTCGGCCAGGTCGCGATCGCGTCGGTCTTGCTCGTCGGCGCGGCGCTGCTCGGGCGCACGTTCGCCGCGCTGTGGAATTCGGATCGCGGCTACGAGCCCGCGAACGTGCTGACCGCGCTGTTGCTCATGCCCGACCGTCTGTTCTCGCCGGAGACGCGCGCCGTGTTTCTCCGCGATCTGCTCGAGCACGTCGCCGCGATGCCGGACGTGCGATCCGCCGGGTTCACGACCGTCCTGCCGCTCATGAACGTGGAGTCGTTGATGAGCTTCAAGATGCCGGGCCGCGGACCCGGTGGACCCGTTGACGCGCAGGCGGCGGTGCGGACGGTGAGTCCGGGCTACTTTCGTGCGCTTGGCATTCGCACGGCTGCGGGCCGTACGTTCACCGACGCCGACACCGCCGCGTCCGATCCTGTTGTCGTCGTCAATCGTGCGTTCGTCCGCGCGTACCTGGACGGCGATGCCGTCGGCCAGGCGCTGCCGGTCGGATTCGAGGATCCCGGTCCGACGCGCTGGACGATCGCCGGCGTGATCGAGGACGTGCAGCCGCTCACGCGCGGCGAGCCGGCGCGGCCGGAGATTTACGTCTCCTATCGACAGATGTCGAAAGGCCTGCTCTTCGACGAGCCGCTCCTCGTGATGCGCACCGGGCACGACCCCGCGTCGTACGTCGCGCGCGTACGGCAGGCCGCCGGCGATCTCAATGCCAGCGTCTACCTCGACTCGATCATGACCATGGACGATCGGCTGATGACGGGTCTGGCGCGCCCGCGGCTCTACGCCGTTCTGCTCGGCGGGTTCGCGGGCCTGGCGCTCCTCATCGCGGCCGTCGGCATGTACGGCGTGCTTGCGTACAGCGTGGCGCAGCGCCGCCGGGAGATCGGCGTCCGTGCCGCGCTCGGCGCCACGCCGGCGGCCATCATCGCGCTCGTCGTGCGTCAGGGCGCCGTGATCACGCTGATCGGACTGGCCATCGGGTTGACCGGCGCCTACGTCGCCGTCGGCTGGATCTCGAGTTTCCTGTTCGGGATCACCGCTCGCGATCCGTTCGTGTTCGCGCTGGTGCCGATCGTGCTGCTGGTTGTCGCGATCCTGGCCGCGTTCGTTCCCGCGCGCCGCGCGGCGACGATCGATCCGCTGAAGGCGATGAGGGGGACGGGGTAGTTTTCCACATATTTCCACAGAAGGGGTCGGAGGTCTATCGCCCTCCGTCCCTGATCTGTGGAAATCTGTGGAAAACTGCCCCGTCCCCGCTACCGCACGGTGAACGGCAGATCGCGCTTCGGCGACGTCCGGCCGGCGACACGGGCTTCAATCGTCAACAGGTGCCGGCCAGTCGACAAACGATCGAGCGGTAGTCGCAGGCGATAATCCGCAGCGCGATTTGGCGTGAACCGGTCAGGATCCAGCAAGTCGTTGATGTCTACTTTCGCCGCGCCACGGTCGTCGAGGACGCGAATGGAGAGCGTCACCGGCGCAAGCGTGACATTCCGGCCCTGATAGACGCGAAAGAACGCCTTTATCTCGTCACTCTTTCCGAACGTTCGCGAAGTCGTCGGAACAATCGGCACCAGGCCTGTGAGTGCTGGCGGTAGCGATGAGCCTTCAGCCGGTTCACGCCCGAGCACGATTCCGGAGACCGTGACAGTCTGCGCCAAGAAATCAGGAACGTCGATGTTATAGAAAACGCCGCCAATGCGATTGGTCCGCGGCTCCTGCATCGTGAGCCACAGCTCGTATCGGTCAGGCACCACTTTCAGGCTCGCGGCGACGGATGTTGAAACCCCGCCAACACCGGCTGGCACCGCCAGCGATGACTTCTGACGAATGTCATACTTCGCATCTCCGGCCGAAGAGTACGCCACCGTCCTGAGAGTCAGCTCCTCTGAAGCAGAGGGCGATGATTCCGCCACCGGATGCGTGACGTCAACTGCTGTTACAAGCACGGCGTCGGCGGAACCTGGCGAGGCGAATGCTGCCACCGCAGCGGTCATCGTGATGTCGGCGCTTGGAAGCAGACCAGCGACGGACGCGGGCGGTCGCAGCAACTCGGGATTTCTGTCCGCGCGCGATCCGGATTTTGGCGGCTGGGTTGGGCGGAAATAGCCCGCACGTGTTCGCATCGTGTAGTCGCCCGAACGCGTGACTTTGATGTCGAGCAGCCGGTATTTGCCGTCGACCGTCGGACGCGATGTGCGGAACCCGATGAGGTAGTACGAGCTGTTTTCGTGGAGCAACTCGTCCACGGCGGGTTGCAGATCGCTTGTCATATAGAAGTTCCGTCCACCAGTCGCGTTCGCACCGTTCTGCCGAAAAAGCGATCGTTCGACGAGCTGGCCTGAGATGTTGAGGTTGTAAATAGGCACGCGCGGGAATTTGAGCGGGTCCAAAGGTGGTCCCGGGTCCGGTCGGCCTGCGGGGACGCGCCGCCCCGTATCCGGCATCTGGTACGTGCGCGGCGGACAGGGCAGGTTTGGCAGCTTGCGACGGTCAATCGGGACCAGTGACTTCAGCACGACCACTGCTTTCACCGGTTGCGGCGACATGGCGAGCAGGCGCGTGAGATCCGTCTCCGGACTCGGAGACGGCGGCTCAGGCAAGCAGTAGCTGGATTCGGTGACCGGCGCGAATCGGCGGACCACTTCGCGCAGCGCCTCGCGGTCGTTCGTGAAACGCAGGATCGGCGCCGGGTCATGGCTCAGCGCGATCGTCGCAAGATCGCGTGGACCCAATCCGTCGATAAGACGGTATGCAGTTGTGAGCGCGTTCTGGATCGCCCAGCGATCGCTCATGAAGAAATCGGGCGGCGCTGCCGGCGTCGCTTCGAGCACACAACAATGCAAGTCGTCCATCACAATCGCAAGCAGGCGCCGATCGAGAAGATCATTCGTCCCGACATCGACCCGGACAGCGTCCGCCCAGACCGGCGAAGTGGCTTCTGTATTCAACAGAATCTCCTGAACATCGCCGATCTCCTGCTGCTGGCGATTCTCGAGAACCTGGAAGTCTTCCTTGGTGAGACCGTGCACGGGCCGACGATCCTGGTCGAGAATTGACGCCTCAACCTGGACGACATCGACGCCGGCGCGGAAAACAGGCGGTTGCTGCCCGGGCTGGCGATCCTGGGCTCGGACGAGGGACACCAAACCGGCCGTAAGAACCGCGGCAGTCCATCGCATCGCTTGATCTCTGGCGGGAGCTGGCAGGTAAATCTTAACAGCTGCTGAACCAACGCAGTCTGAAGGCAAAAGACAGCGAGGAGGCGACCTACACAGTGCTACGCAACTGCTCGTCAAGCGGGAGAAGCCGGAGCCCGAACGTCCGCTCCGCATCGTCGTTGGAAACGACGTTGTCCCCGGCCTCCAGCATCGTCAGCAGATCGTTCGTCAGCGGGATATTCCCGGGCAGCCGTTCGGTGATCGTCGCGGGAATCCGCATCAACGCGGTCGGCACGTGCACGATCGGTCGCAGGCGGATGCCCAGCGCCGAACGGAGCCTCCGCCAGAACTCGTTCCAGTCGACGATCTCGGGTCCCCCGACGTCGAACGTGCGGTTCGCGGCGTCGGGCTGCGCGATCGCCGCGGCAAAATAGGCTCCGACGTCGCCGACCGCAATCGGCTGAATCCTCTGCGTCCCGCTGCCGACGATCGCCGTAACCGGACTGAGCTTCGCCAGCATCTTGAACGTCGGGAGAATGCCACCACGTCGGCCGAAGATGAAGCTCGGCCGGAAGATGACGTACTCGAGGCCCGAGCTTTTCGTGTCCTGCTCCGTCGTCCACTTCGAGTTGTAGTACGGGACGAGATCTTTCGTGTGCTCGGTTACCCCGAGCGCGCTCATGAGAATGAAGCGCCGGACAGCCGCGTCCTTTGCCGCCGCGAGGACGTTGCGCGTGCCCGCGACGACGACGCGTTCGAACTGCTCCGGCGTGCCTTGGCGGATCGCGACGAGATGAACGACGACGTCGATGTCCCGTACCGCGCGGCGGAGCGACTCGGGATCCGTGACGTTACCTTGAATCGCCGCATTACTCTTGATGCCCGCGTTTCTCGACGAGCCAGGCGTCCGCTCGAGGACGCGTACTTCGTGGCCGGCGTCGACGATGGCGTTAGCGACGGCGGGCCCAACGAAACCAGTGGCGCCGGTTACGAAGACGCGCATGGGGAAATGACCTCGGGGGTCGTTTCCGCTGAAAACCGCGTCAGGAAACGACCCCCGAGGTCATTTCTTTACGACCCCGCTTTGCTGGCCTTCGCGGTCGCGTCGCGCTTGTCGGCGACGCCGAACGGCGTGCCGGTCAGCGGATGGATCCAGATGGACTGCGCGGATCCCTGCCGCCCCCGCATCGCCACGTCGTGGCCGAACGACTTCAGCTTGTCGAGGACGTCAGCCGCGACGCCGTTCTCCTCGATCGTCAACGTGTCGGGGAGCCACTGATGATGCGATCGCGGCGAGTCGATCGCGTCGCGGCCGGTCGCATCCCATGCCGTGACGTACAGCACGATGTTGAGCACCGTGTTGATGATCGTCCGCCCGCCCGGCGATCCCGTGACGAGGACGAGCCGGCTGCTCTTCGTGACCATCGTCGGCGTCATCGAGCTCAGCATGCGCTTGTGCGGCGCGATCACGTTGGCCGGCGTGCCGATGTCGCCGGTGATGCTCGTGGTGCCCGGCTTCTTGTTGAAATCGCCCATCTCGTTGTTGAGCAGAATGCCGGTGCCCTTGATGACGACGTGCGATCCGTAGCCGCCTTCGAGCGTGTACGTGTTGCTGACCGCCATGCCGTCCTTGTCGATCACGGAGAAGTGCGTCGTGTCGTCCGGCTCCGGCGGAGCGGGCGCCGTGACGATGTCCTTGCCGAGATCGACGCTGTTCGAGGCTTTGCGCGCGTCGATCGTCTTGGCCACGTCCTTCGCATGCGATTTCGACGTCAGCTTGCCGACCGGCACGTCGACGAAGTCGGGATCGCCGAGGAACCTCGCGCGATCCAGGTACGCGCGGCGCATCGCCTCGGTCACGAGATGCACGGCGTCGGCCGATCCGCGTTCTTTCTTCTGGATCTGCATCGACTCGAGGATGTTGAGCATCTCGACGAGCGCGATTCCCCCTGAGCTCGGCGGCGGCATCGAGATGATCTCGAAGCCGTTGAACGTCGCTTTGATGGGCGCGCGTTCTTTCGCCTGGTAGTCGGCCAGATCGGCCTTCGTGATCAAGCCGCCGTTGGCGACCATCTCTTCCGCGATCCGATCGGCGATCCAGCCCGTGTAGAACGCGTCAGGACCGTCGGTGGCGATCGACTTCAGACTCTTCGCCAGATCGGGCAGAACGAGACGATCGCCCGCCGCCCAGGCGGCGCCGCCGGGCTTGCCGTACGCGGCGACCGACGCCGGAAACTTGCGCATCGGTCCTTCTTCCCGGACTTCGCGATTGAGGCTGCTCGCGAGCGACGGCGCCATGACGAATCCCTGCGCGGCCAGCTCGGCCGCGGGCATGACCACGTCTTTCCACGGCAGCTTTCCGAATTTCTTGTGCGCGAGCGCCATGCCTCGGACCGTTCCCGGGACACCCGGCGCGAGATAGCCCGCCGCCGTCAAACTGCGAACGATATTGCCGTCCGCACCGAGATACATCGTCGGCGTCGATTTCCCGGGCGCGACTTCGCGATAGTCGATCGTCGTCGCGGCGCCGTTCGGCAGGCGCACGATCATGAACCCGCCGCCGCCGATGTTGCCGGCGAACGGATACGTCACTGCCATCGCAAATGCCGTGGCGACCGCCGCGTCGACGGCGTTGCCGCCCCGCGCAAGCACGGCCGCCCCCAGGTCCGAAGCGATGTCCGACGACGACACGACGAGACCGGTCTTGGAGGCGACGCCCAGGTCCGCCTGAACGGGCTGGGCCGCCCGGCCTGTCGGCACAACTAGCACCGCAACGAGGGCGATAGTGAGTGTGCGCATTGAGAGATTGTAGGGGACGGGGCGTCGATTGTGGGAAACTCCCGATCGTATCTCCGCGGAGTTTTCCACAATCGACCCCCGTCCCCCTTGGTATCCTTGCTCCACCCTCTGGAGGTTGGTCATGAAGCGATTCCGTCCGCCGGCTGTGCTCGTGCTTCTCGTCGCGCTGGTGGCATTCGTGCCAATTGGCGCCCAGACGCCTGCCAAACGCGCCTTCGATCTCGAAGACATCCTCGCCTTCAGGGCGATTGGGACCACCGCCCTTTCGACGAACGGCCAGTGGGTCGCGTACCGGCTGTCGCCGCTGCAGGGCGACAGCGACGTCGTCGTCCGCGCGACCTCCGGCGACAAGGAGATGACGTTTCCCGTCGGTGAGGGCGCCGGCGGCGCCGTGGCGTTCTCGTCCGACTCCAACTGGGTGGCGATTACCACGGCGCTCACGCGGAAAGAAGCCGAGGCGGCCCGGCGCGCGCGGCGGCCCGTGCAAAACAGCGTGACGGTCGTCAACCTCGCCACCGGCGACAAGGTCAGCATTCCGAAGATTCGCCGGTTCGAATTCGCCGGCGAGACGGGCGGCTGGATAGCCCTGCACCGTTATGGCCCGGACACGGGAGGCGCGGCAGGCGCCGGCGCAGCCGAGGGCGGAGGACGTGGCGGACGCGGAGGCGCGGCCGCAGCGAACCCGAACGCGCCACGCGACACCCGGCCCCGCGGAACGGATCTGATTCTGCGAGAGTTGAAGACCGGCACCGAGATCAACATCGGCAACGTGTCGGAATTCGCGTTCAACAAATCAGGGAAATACCTTGCGCTGGTCATCGACGCCGCGGACCAGGCCGGCAACGGCCTCCAGATTCGCGACATGACGGCTGGATCAGTCACGTCGCTGGACACGGACAAGGCGTTCTACGAACGGCTGGCGTGGACGCGTGAAGGCGACGCGCTCGCCGCACTCAAGGGCAAGGACGACAAACAGTGGCGCGAGCGGCTGTTCGCCGTCGTCGGGTTCACCGGATTCGGATCGGGCACTCCGAAGCGCGTGGCGTACGACCCGACGGACGACAAGACGTTTCCCGTCGGCATGTCGATCAGCGGCAATCGCGCGCCGCAGTGGACGGAGGCGCGCGACGCCATCACGTTCGGCATCGCGTCGCTGACGAAAGCCCCGCCACCCGCCGGGGGTCGAGGACGCGGCCAGGGAGAAGGCGAGACGGCCGAAGGCGCCGGCGGACGCGGCGCCGGCGGCAACGCGGCGAACGCCGACGACGACACGAACAGCGAGCGGCCGAACCTGATGATCTGGCACTACAAGGATCCGCGGCTGCAGTCGATGCAGCAGGTACAGGAAAACACCGATCGCAACCTCAACTACGTGACGATGTACCGCGTGCAGGACAACAAGATGGTGCGTCTGGCCGACGAGGAAGTGCCGACGCTGACTTTCACCGGCCGCGGACGCTGGGCGATCGGCACGACCGACGATCCGTACGAGCTGCAGGGCAACCTCGACGGGCAGCGGTATCAGGACGTGTACGCGATCGACACGAAGACGGGTCAGAAGAAAGCGATCAAGAAACGCTTGCGCTGGGGCAACAGCGCCTCGCCCGACGGCAGCAAATATCTGTTCTACGAGAACCAGCACTTCCACGTCTTCGACATCGAGACCGGCCAGGTCCGCAACATCACGAGCACGGTGCCGGCGTCGTTCATCAACACCGAGGACGACCACAACATCGTCGATCCGCCGACCAACGTCGTCGGCTGGACGGCCGACAACAACTCGGTCCTCATTTCCGATCGCTGGGACATCTGGCAGATTCCGGTCGCGGGCGGGACGGCGACCAACCTGACGGTGAACGGCCGGCGCGACGCGATCCGGTACCAGGGACGCGTGCAGATCTATCCGGACGAGCGCGGGATCGATCTGACCAAGCCGCAGTACTTCGCCGCGCTGTCGGAGTGGACGAAGCGCGCCGGCTACGGCGTGCTCGAGCCTGGCAAGCCCGGGTTGAAGATGCTGCTGTGGGAGGATGCGTCGGTCGGGCGGCTGACGAAGGCCGAAAAGGCCGACGTGTGGATCTACAGCCGGGAGACGCCGACGGCTCCGACAGCGATGTTCGTCACGGACGCGTCGCTCGCAAACGGACGGAAGATCATCGACACCGCGAAAGAGTCTGAGCCGTTCCTCTGGAGCTCGGGCGCACAACTCATCGAGTACAAGAACGAGAAGGGCGAGCGCCTGCAGGGCTCGCTGTATCTGCCCGCCAATTACGTGAAGGGGCGGCAGTATCCAACCGTCGTCTACATCTACGAGCGGTTGACGCAGGGGCACTATCAGTACGGCAGACCGACGGCAAACGGCTTCAGCCGTCAGGCCTACACGAGCAACGGCTACGCGGTGCTGCAGCCCGACATCAAGTACTACGTCAACGATCCCGGCATGTCGGCGGTGTGGGCGCTGGTGCCGGCCGTCAAAGCCGCGATCGCGACCGGCATCGTCGATCCGAAGCACGTCGGCCTGCACGGCCATTCGTGGGGCGGGTACCAGACGGCGCACACGATCACGCAGACGGACATCTTTGCCGCCGCGATCGCGGGCGCGCCGCTGACGAACATGATCAGCATGTACTCGATCATCTACAAGAACACCGGCGGCACGAACGGCGCGATTTTCGAGAGCAGCCAGGGGCGGTTCACCGGCGGACCGTGGGAGCAGTGGGCGGCCTATACGCGCAACTCACCGGTCGCGCACGCGAAGAACGTGAAGACGCCGCTGATGATCCTGCACAACGATCAGGACGGCGCCGTCGACTTCACGCAGGGGATCGAGTACTTCAACACGCTGCGCCGGCTCGGCAAGCCCGTCATCCTGCTCGAGTACCCGGGCGAAAACCACGGTCTGGCCCGGCCGGCCAATCAGCAGGACTACACGGTGCGCATGAAGGAATTCTTCGATCATTACCTGAAGGGCGCGCCGGCTCCCGACTGGCTGCAGTACGGCATTCCGCGACTCAAGATGCAGGAGCACATCGATCAGCGTTTGAAGGAGCGGCAGGACAAGCAGAAGACCGTCCCGCCTGCCGCCGGTCAGCGCGGCGGAGGAGGGGGAGAACGGTAACTTCGAACTTCGAACTTCAAACTTCGACGTTCGAACTTTGAAGTTCGAAGTTCTCCCGAAGGGAGGCAGTGTGGCCATCAACACCGGCAAGGTTGTCGTCGGCGGTCTCGTCGCCGGAGTCGTCGCGAATGCGCTGGACTACGTCTTTCAGGGGATCGTCATGAAGCGGGATTTCGAGGTCATGCAGCAGCGGCTGAACCTCGATCCGGCCGCCGCCAACAACCCCGTGCCCTGGATCGTCATCGACTTCATCCTGGGCTTTCTGGTGGTCATCACGTACGTCGGCTTCCGCACGCGATGGGGTCCGGGGCCCAAGACGGCCATCTATGCAGGGCTGGTGATCTTTCTGGGTATCTGCGCGACGATGTTCGGGCTGACGTCGATTGGCATCTTCTCGACCGACACGTACATGAAGAGCGCAGCGCTGTCGCTGGTCGCCGTAACGTCGGCCAGCTTGGCGGGCGCGAAGATCTACAAGGAGGCGTAGCTGATATCAGATCGGTTGCTTCATCGGTATCAGATCAAAGCAGACATGAAGGACATGAAGAAGCATGAAGGACATGAAGAAGATCTTTTGTAAGTAAGTGTTTGACCTTGATCCGTTTCGGTGGACGGGTTGAGAGGATCATGCCGCAGCTGTGCGGGCCGCATCAAATTCCGCGGGACTCTGATAGTTCAACCTCGAGTGCCGACGCCGGGTGTTGTAGAAGCGTTCGATATAGGCACTGATGGCGTCAGCCGCCTGACGGCGGGTCGGCCAGATGCGATGATCG
>Ga0114129_10000214_pt1 | contig 64476 bp, 62 predicted proteins | sample RhiMetdeltSRZDD1_FD_80071 | JGI IMG/M metagenome (GOLD analysis project Ga0114129, IMG submission 80071) | Populus rhizosphere microbial communities from Tennessee, USA - Rhizosphere MetaG P. deltoides SRZDD1 (version 2) (version 2) | ecosystem: Host-associated > Plants > Roots > Rhizosphere >...
CACGTCCTCCTGGACGAGGCGCTGCGACAGGATGATCGCGTCCTCGTAGTTGTGGCCCTCCCACGGCATGAACGCGACCAGCAGGTTGCGCCCGAGCGCCATCTCGCCGTTCTCGGTGCACGGTCCGTCGGCGATGACCTGGCCGGCCTCGACCCGGTCACCCTCGAACACGATCGGCTTCTGGTTGACGCAGGAGCCGGCGTTCGACCGGCGGAACTTGTGCAGCAGGTACGTCCGGCGGTGCCCGTCGTCCTGGTGCACGGTCACGTAGTCCGCGCACAGGTCCTCGACCACGCCGCCGACCTCGGCCACCACCACGTCACCGGCGTCTGTGGCCGCCCTGAACTCCATGCCGGTACCGACCAGCGGCGCCTCGGCCTTGACCAGCGGGACCGCCTGGCGCTGCATGTTCGCGCCCATCAGCGCCCGGTTGGCGTCGTCGTGCTCCAGGAACGGGATCATCGCGGTCGCGACCGACACCATCTGGCGCGGCGAGACGTCCATGTAGTCGACCTGGTCCGGCGGGACGTTGTCGAGCTCGCCACCCTTCCGGCGGACGAGCACCCGGTCCTCGGCGAAGTGGCCGTCGCTCTTCAGCGGGGCGTTGGCCTGCGCCTTGACGAACCGGTCCTCCTCGTCCGCGGTCAGGTACTCGATCTGGTCGGTGACCGTGCCGTTGACCACCTTGCGGTACGGCGTCTCGATGAACCCGAACGGGTTGACCCGCCCGAACGTCGAGAGCGCACCGATCAGGCCGATGTTCGGGCCTTCCGGCGTCTCGATCGGACACATGCGCCCGTAGTGCGACGGGTGCACGTCCCGGACCTCGAAGCCGGCCCGCTCCCGGGACAGGCCGCCCGGGCCGAGCGCCGACAGGCGCCGGCGGTGGGTCAGGCCGGCCAGCGGGTTGGTCTGGTCCATGAACTGCGACAGCTGGGACGTACCGAAGAACTCCTTGATCGCCGCCACCACCGGGCGGATGTTGATCAGGGTCTGCGGCGTGATCGCCTCGACGTCCTGCGTGGTCATCCGCTCCCGGACGACCCGCTCCATCCGGGACAGGCCCACCCGGACCTGGTTCTGGATGAGCTCGCCCACGGTACGCAGACGGCGGTTGCCGAAGTGGTCGATGTCGTCCGGCTCGTAGTCGGGCTCGCCGGTGTGCAGCCGGCAGAGGTACTCGATCGTGGCGAGAATGTCGTCCTCGGTCAGCGTGCCGGTGGTGATCGGCACGGCGACCTGGAGCTTCTTGTTGAACTTGTACCGGCCGACCTTCGCGACGTCGTACCGCTTCGGGTTGAAGAAGAGGTTGTCGAGCAACGTCTGCGCGTTCTCGCGGGTCGGCGGCTCACCCGGCCGCAGCTTGCGGTAGATGTCCAGCAGCGCCTCGTCCTGACCGGCGATGTGGTCCTTCTCCAGCGTGGTCAGCATCAGCTCGGACCAGCCGAAGCGCTCGCGGATGCGCTCGTTGGTCCAGCCGATCGCCTTGAGCAGGACGGTCACCGCCTGGCGCCGCTTACGGTCGATGCGGACGCCTACGGTGTCCCGCTTGTCGATGTCGAACTCCAACCAGGCGCCCCGGCTCGGGATCACCTTGACGCTGGAGAGGTCGCGGTCGGAGGTCTTGTCCGGCTGCTTGTCGAAGTACACGCCCGGAGACCGGACGAGCTGGCTTACCACGACCCGTTCGGTGCCGTTGATGATGAACGTCCCCTTCGGCGTCATCATCGGGAAGTCCCCCATGAACACCGTCTGGCTCTTGATCTCGCCGGTGGTGTTGTTGGTGAACTCCGCGGTCACGAACAGCGGGGCGCAGTAGGTGAGGTCCTTCTCCTTGCACTCCTCGATCGAGGCCTTGACCTCGTCGAAGCGCGGCGCCGAGAACGACAGCGACATCGTGCCGGAGAAGTCCTCGATGGGACTGATCTCGTCGAGGATTTCTGCTAGACCTGAGCGCGCATGCGGATCGCCGGCACTGCGGTGCTGCCACGCCTCGTTGCCAACGAGCCAGTCGAACGACTCGGTTTGGATGGCAAGGAGGTTGGGCACCTCAAGGTGTTCGGTGATCCGGCCGAAGGAAATCCGGCGGGGAGCGAATGCGCTCGACGTATGGCTGGTCTTCGCAGGGCGGGAAGCTGCCAAGATGCGTCCTTCCGAGGACCGGTGGTGCGACGGCCGTTTGCGCGCACTCCGACAGGCCCCGCTCTTAGTGGCCACAAAGGGACATTACGGGCAGGGGTCAAGTCAGAAGACAGCGCAAACTAGCAGTGTAGCCGTGTGGCTAACCGCTGTCCAGCCGCAACCGCAGGGTCCGTCAGAACGTGCCCTCAGCAGGGCCGCTCTTTCGCCTCTCGCAGTGCCTTGGCGGGCCGTCAGTCGTCACAAGCACCGAAAGCTGTGCTGTTTCAGCGTGCATGCCCTGCACGTCCTCGTCAAGGGTTTCGTCCAGCGTCGGACAGGGCGGTTCTGGACAAAGCTGCATCTAACGCGGGTCGGGGCGCCCCCTTGACCTGGGGACGCCCCGAACCGAGCCGGTGTGGCCAGTGTTACAGGTGACGGTCACTTCAGCGTGACGCCGGCGCCCTCCGCCTCGAGCTTCGTCTTGGCCTTCTCGGCCGCTTCCTTGTTGACCTTCTCCAGGACCGGCTTCGGCGCGGCCTCGACGAGGTCCTTCGCCTCCTTCAGGCCCAGCCCGGTCAGCTCGCGCACGACCTTGATGACCTGGATCTTCTTGCCGCCGTCGTTCTCCAGGACGACGTCGAACTCGTCCTTCTCCTCCTCCGGCTCGGCCGCCGCGGCGCCGGCGCCGGGGGCAGCCATCATCATCGCGGCCGGGGCGGCGGCGGTGACGTCGAAGGTCTCCTCGAACTGCTTGACGAACTCCGACAGCTCGACCAGCGTCATCTCCTTGAACGCGTCGAGCAGCTGGTCGGTAGACAGCTTTGCCATCTCTGTTTACTCCTGTGTCTCCGTGGGGGCGCCCGACGCGCCTGCTTCCTCTTTCTCGCGCTTCTCCTGCAGCGCCGCCACCAGCCGCACCGTCTTCGACAGCGGGGCCTGGAACAGGGCCGCGGCCTTGCTCAGGTTCGCCTTCATCGCGCCGGCCAGCCTGGCCAGCAGCACCTCGCGGGACTCCAGATCGGCCAGGTGGCTGATCTGGCTGGCCGACATGGCCTTGCCCTCGAACACGCCGCCCTTGATGACGAGCAGCGGGTGGGTCTTCGCGAACTCACGCAGACCCTTGGCCGCCTCGACGACGTCGCCGGAGACGAAGGCGAGCGCGGTGGGCCCGGTGAACAGACTCTCCAGACCTTCGATGCCCGCGTCCGCCGCGGCGCGCTTGGCCAGCGTGTTCTTCGCGATCTCGTACCTGGTGCCCTGGCCGAGCGAGCGCCGCAGCTGCTTGAGCTGGGCGACCGTCAGACCCCGGTACTCCGTCAGCACGGTGGCCTGCGCCGTGCGGAAGTGCTCGGTGAGCTCCGCGACGGCCGTGGCCTTGTCGGTCCGAACCGGCTTGTCCGCCATGTCCCTCCTCTCTGGTTGCTCCGCCGCTGGGTCCGGAGAAGAGAAACGCCCCGGCGCAGGGCGCACGGGGCACAGGAGGCTGGCCGTGTCACTCCCTGCGCGGGCCGCCCGCTCTTCGGCGGGACCTTCGTTCCGCGCTGTGGCCGGGCGGCTGCGGCGCGGAAGACCAGCGGTCTATGGGTTTGACTCCGCCGGAAAGAGTAGCACCTTCGCTCGGAAGGCCCGGCGCTCCCCTCATGCGGACACAGAGGCCTCCGGGCGTCCGGAGACCTCTGTGCCGGTGAGGACGGGGGTCAGGCCGCGGCCGCTTCGGCCGTCTCCCTCAGGTTGCGGGTGACGTTCGGGTCGACCGGGATGCCGGGACCCATCGTCGTGGTGACGAAGACCTTCTTCAGGTACTTGCCCTTCGCCGCCGACGGCTTGGCCCGCAGGACCTCGTCGAGCACGGCCGCGTAGTTGTCGATCAGCTGCTCGGCGGTGAACGACGCCTTGCCGATGATCAGGTGCAGGTTCGAGTGCTTGTCCACCCGAAAGGTGATCTTGCCACCCTTGATGTCCTGCACCGCCTTGCCGACGTCCATCGTGACCGTGCCGGTCTTGGGGTTCGGCATGAGACCGCGCGGGCCCAGGATCCGCGCGATCCGACCGATCTTGGCCATCTGGTCCGGCGTGGCGATCGCCGCGTCGAACTCCAGCCACCCCTCCTGGATGCGGGCCACCAGGTCGTCCGTGCCCACCGTGTCGGCGCCGGCGGCCTCGGCCTCGGCCGCCTTGTCCCCGGCCGCGAAGACGATCACGCGGACGGTCTTACCCGTACCGTGCGGCAGATTGACCGTGCCACGGACCATCTGGTCGGCCTTGCGCGGGTCGACACCGAGGCGCATCGCGACCTCGACCGTGGCGTCGAACTTGATCGGGCTGGTCTCCTTGGCGAGCTTGATCGCCTCCGCTGGCGCGTACAGCTTGGTGCGGTCCACCTGCTCCGCGGCCTTGCGGTAACCCTTGCTGCGTTGCATGTCTACGTTTCTCCCTGTGGTGTCTGGCGGGCGCCTCAACCAGGCGCCCTCCCACGTCTGCGGTCAGTCCTTGACCGTGATGCCCATCGACCGGGCGGTACCGGCGATGATCTTCTCAGCCTGGTCGAGATCGTTGGCGTTGAGGTCTTCCATCTTCCGCTGGGCGATCTCGCGGAGCTGCTCGTGCGTCACCGAGCCGACCTTGTCCTTGTGCGGCTCGCCGGAGCCCTTCTCCACGCCGGCTGCCTTGATCAGCAGTCGGGCGGCCGGAGGGGTCTTCAGCTTGAACGTGAACGTGCGGTCCTCGTACACGCTGATCTCGGCGGGGACGATGTCGCCGCGCTGCGACTCGGTCTGGGCGTTGTACGCCTTGCAGAACTCCATGATGTTCACGCCGTGCTGGCCGAGCGCGGGGCCGACCGGCGGCGCCGGGGTGGCCTGGCCCGCCGGCAACTGAAGCGTGAAGGTCTTGACGAGCTTCTTCTTCGGAGGCATGGCTCTACTACTTCCTGGGCTGGATGGGAACGCTCAAGACTACCCGATGGGGCAACTCCGGTCCGGTAGGAGTCCGGTTGACCTCGACGGACACCGACCCCGGAAGTCCGGCTAGATCTTTGCCACCTGGTTGAAGTTCAGCTCGACCGGCGTCTCCCGCCCGAAGATCGACACCAGTACCTTGAGCTTCTGCTGGTCAGCATTGATCTCGCTGATCGTGGCCGGCAGCGAGGCGAACGCGCCGTCGGTGACCGTCACCGAGTCGCCCACCTCGAAGTCCAGCACCTTGACCTCGGGCTTGGACTTCTTGGCGGCCTCCGGCGCGACGGCCGGCGCGAGCCACTTGAGGACCTCCTCCAGCGACAGCGGGGCCGGGCGGTCGGCGCGGTCGGTGGCGCCCACGAACCCGGTCACGCCGGGGGTGTTGCGCACGCAGGAGTACGACTCCGGGGTCAGCTCCATGCGGACCAGGATGTAGCCCGGGAAGACCTTGTTCTGCACCTGGAGCCGCTTGCCGTTCTTGACCTCGACCTCTTCCCGCGTCGGCACCTCGACCTGGTAGATGTAGTCCTCCATGTCGAGGCTGGTGATCCGGGTCTCCAGGTTCGCCTTGACCTTGTTCTCGTAGCCGGCGTACGAGTGCACCACATACCAGTCGCCGGGGGCGTAGCGCAGCTTCTGCCGCAGCTCGGCCACCGGGTCGAACTCGTCCTCGACGGCCTCCGTCTGGATCGTGCCCCCGACCGACTCGGTGTCGTCGTACTCAGCCACGCTGCTCACTTCCGTCACGTTATTCGGTGTCGTCCGAGCCGAAGACCCACAGCACCACCCGGGCGAAGCCCTGATCGAGCAGGCCCACGATGGTCAGCATCACGGCGACGAAAACGATCACGACCGCGGTGTAGGTCAGCAGCTCCTTGCGGGTGGGCCAGATGACCTTGCGCAGCTCGGCCACGACCTCGCGGAAGAACCGCCCGATCCGGCTGAAGATGTTCACCCGCTCGGTGTCCCGCTTGGGCCGGGCGCCTTCCGCCTTGGGGCGGGCCTTGGTCGCCGTGCCACCGCGCCGGGAGGGCGCGGGCTCCTCGTCGTCGAGGGCATCCTCGTCAATGGCGTTCTCGTCGACGACGTCCTCGAAGATCTCGTCGTTGACGAAGTCTTCGTCGTCGTCGCGCCGCTTGCGCTCGGCCACTTCGCCCTCTTCCATCTCGTGGGGGTGTTATCGCGCAGCGTATCGCGCCGCGCGCATGCCGGCCGAATCGTGCCGGTCCCCGGCGGCGGACCCAAGGGCCGCCGGTTACGCAGGGGCGACAGGACTCGAACCTGCAACCTGCGGTTTTGGAGACCGCTGCGCTGCCAATTGCGCCACACCCCTACCGTGGGACGACGTCGTCACCCCACGGGCGACCAGTGTACGGGTACCATCGCGGCTTTCCCAACCGGCTATCCCGTTACGGTGGCTCGTGCCTGGGCGAGGATCTTCTCCCCGGCGCACGTCGCCGTGATGTCGAGTTGGACCAGCCCGTCCTCGGTCACCGAGCGGACCACCGCCGAGACCGCGATCTCGGTACCGATGTCGTCGTCCGGCACGAGTACCGGCCGGGTGAACCGGACCCCGTAGTCGACGACCGCGTCGGGCCGGCCGACCCACTCGGTGACCGCCCGCCCCACCAGCGCCATCGTCAACATGCCGTGCGCGATCACGCCGGGCAGGCCCACCTTCACGGCGTACCGCTCGTTCCAGTGGATCGGGTTGAAGTCCCCGGACGCCCCGGCGTACCGGACGAGGTCCGCCCGGGTGACCTGGTAGGTCCGCTCCGGCATCTGGTCGCCGACGTTCACTCCGCCCCCCTGACCACGAGCTTGCACCAGACGGTGACGACCGGCTCCCCGGCGTCCGTGGCGATCTCCGTCCGGGTGGTGAAGAAGTCGAGCCCGCCCCGGCTCATGATCTCGTCGATCACCGTCGTACACAGCAGTTCGTCGCCGGCGACGACCGGCCGGTGGTACGCGAAGCGCTGGTCGCCGTGGACCACCCGGCTGTAGTCCAGGCCGAGTCCGGGGTCGTCGATGATCGGATCGCGCGCCTGGACCGTGGGGATCACCGGGAAGGTCGGCGGGGCGATCACGTCGGGGTAGCCGAGCGCGCGGGCGGCCGCCGGGTCGTGGTGCGCCGGGTCGGTGGCGCCGATCGCGGTGGCGAACTCCCGGATCTTCTCGCGCCCCACGAGGTAGGAGGAGGTCGGCGGGTAGGTCCGGCCGACGTACGACGGATCCAACGGCATGGAAAGACCCTACCGACCGTGCTGGCTCGGCGCGTCCGGCGCCGCCCAGCGACCCGGGCAGTCGCCGGCCGCCGGTCGGCCGGGTCCGTAGCCGGTCGCTAGCGCGTCTCGCGGTGCGCCGTGTGCTTGCCGCAGCGCGGGCAGAACTTCTTCAGCTCCATCCGGTCGGGGTCGTTGCGGCGGTTCTTGCGCGTGATGTAGTTGCGCTCCTTGCACTCGGTGCAGGCCATCGTGATCTTGGGACGGATATCGGTCGCCTTGGCCACGGCGGGGCTCCTTCTCCACTGAACCGGCCGGTAAACAGTACACGAGGCGCCGTCGGCGCCTCGTTCCTCGTAGCGGTGGCCGGACTTGAACCGGCGACACAGCGATTATGAGCCGCTTGCTCTGCCAACTGAGCTACACCGCCCCTGAGCCCCCTTACGGAATCGAACCGTAGACCTTCTCCTTACCATGGAGATGCTCTGCCGACTGAGCTAAGGGGGCGTGCGCTCGGTAAGAGTACACGGTCCGCTACGGCACCGCACGCAAGCGTCGCACCTCGCCCGTCGGCGTCGGCTCGGCCTCGGTCTGCGCCCCGAACCAGGCTTCCAGCCGCTCGTACGGCAGCGGCCGGCTGAACAGGAAGCCCTGCCCGATGTCGCAGCCGATCTCCTCGAGCAGGTCGAGGGTGAGTTCGCTCTCCACACCCTCCGCGACGACGGTCAGGCCGAAGTGCCGGGACAGGTCCACCACCGCCCGGACGATCGCCAGGTCACCGGGGTCGGTCGCCATTCCCTGCACGAAGGTCCGGTCGACCTTCACCTCCTGGACGGGCAGCCGGCGCAGGTACGACAGCGAGGAGTACCCGGTGCCGAAGTCGTCGACGGACAGCCGTACGCCTATCTCGTGCAACCGGCGGAGGGTGGGCATCGGGCGGTCGGTCTCGCCGACGACGCCGTCCTCGGTGATCTCCAAGGTCAGCCGATCGGGCGCCACGCCGTACTCGTTGAGCAGCTCGTTCACCCGGCCGGGGAAGTTCGGATCGAGGAGCGTACGCGGCGACAGGTTGACCGCCACGGAGAGCGGGCGCCCCGCGTCGGACCACTGCCGGCAGCGCCGCAGGCCCTCGGCGAGGACCGCGTCGGTCAGGCGGGACAGCTGCCCGGTGTGCTCGGCCACCGCCACGAAGTCCTCGGGCGCGACCGAGCCGTGCGCCGGGTGCTCCCAGCGGGCCAGGCACTCCACGCCGACCAGGCGCCGGTCCTTCAACGCCACCTTCGGTTGGAAGTAGACCTCGAGCTCGTCGGCGTCCAGCGCCCGGCGCAGCTCCCCGGCGAGCCCCAGCCGCCGGGCCGAGCGGGACTCCAGGCCGGGGTTGAACAGCCGTACCGCGGCCGGCACCGTCTTCGCGGCGTGGGTGGCGACGTCGGCGCGCTGCAGCAGCATCGCCGCATCCGAACCGTGGTCCGGGTGGACCGCGATGCCGACCGCCGTGTCCACGTCCAGCGTGAGCGTGCCGAACTCCATCGGGTCCTGCATCGACGCCCGGATCTCGCTGGCGAGGTCGGCGGCCGCCTCGGCCGAGGTGGTCCGCAGGGTGACCGCGAACTCGTCGCCGCCGACCCGGCCGACCAGCGCGGCCGGCGGGGCGATCATCCGCAGCCGGCGGGCCACCTCGGCGAGCAGCTTGTCGCCGGCGCTGTGCCCGAGGGACTCGTTGACGTCGCGCAGACCGTCCACATCGAACAGAAGGACGGCCACGACCTCGCCGGGCGCGCGGACCTTGACCGCCTCCTCCAGCGAGGCGAGCATGCGCCGGCGGTTCGGCAGGCCGGTCAGGGCATCGTGGTACGCGTCGAAGCGCAGCCGGTCGACCAGCCGCGAGTTCTCCACCGCGATGCCCGCCTGCCCGGCGACGGCCTCCATCAGCTGGACGTCGGCCTGCTCGAAGTGCGCCCGCCCGCCGAGCCGGCCGGCCACCTCCAGGCACCCGATGACCGCCGAGCCGGAGCGCAGCGGTACGAAGATCGCGTCCTTCGTCCCGTTGGCCTGCAACTCGCGCAGCAGGGCCGGGTCGCCGAGATGCTCGCCGACCGCGATCGTGCGGTCCTCGTCGACGGCCCGCCGGCGGAGCTTCTCCGGTGTCGGCGCCGTGTCGAGCAGACCCTTGTCGTCGACCCTCGTGGTGAGCAGCACCTCCGGGTACCGCCCCTGGATCGGCAGCCAGAGCGTGGCGTACTCGGACCGCATCAGCTCCCGGACCCGGCGCAGGAGCGCGTCGGCGAGCGCGCTGTCGTTGCTGGTATCGCTGATCGACCGGGTCAGTTCGTAGAGTTCGCTCAGCGTGTAGCGCTGGTTCAACGACTGCGCGTACGACCGGTAGGCGACGAAGAATGCGATGGCAAGTCCGGCCAGGAGCAGCACCGCCCACGGGCTCACCTGGAGCGCGAGCAGTGCGATCAAGGCGAGCGTGATATTGGTCGCGGCAACGACATGGCCGCTGACGACCGTCCGGACCAGATCCCGGTTGGACGGCCTTCCCTGGACCACGGTGAGCACGGCTACCACGGCGGCCAGCGAAACCAGAACGTTCGCCTCGACCGCGGCCGCAAGCACGAACCACGTCCGGGGCCCCACGTCGGCGAGCGGCCCGTAGGCGATCGCCACCAGGTACGCCACACTTATGCCGACCGCGGCTGAGGCGGCATTGAACCAGAGCTGGACCGGTTTTGCGCGCCGAATAGTTCGAATGATTATCGATGCCAGGACGCGGGCGGAAATGGCGGCGATCGGCGCGACATAAAAGAGCGCCAACAGCAATGGCAGTTCGGTCAGCGCGAACGCCAGCGCGTGGCGGCGGATTTCGAAGCGAAGTACCGCAGCGTCGGCGGCGAGGAACAATCCGACAAAAAATACCGCGTAAAGCCAGTCTTCCGACGAAGCTGGCCGATTAACTGCCGCAAGCAACGCCAGCGGTACAGCGATGATCGCAAGCGGCGCGGTGACAAACCACGCTAGCTGCGGTGAGCGACGTATCGGCGTCCTCAGGCTGGGCATCCGTCACCGATCGGCAATGCCGATCAGTCCCACTGGTAGTCGGACGCGGTCGCAGCGGCCTCGTTGAGGACCGAACCCCAGTCCCCGGTTGGACTGCTGCCGGGCGGCGACACATCCCACTGGTAGTCATCGGACGTCGCTGCCTGGACCCCCACGATGCCGGCCACCGTCACTGTCAGACCGAACAGGGCGATTGCCACTGTCCGACCGACGGTCCGGCCGATCCTGCCTGCACGCATCTTCGTAGCTCCTGTCGATGTGCGCGAGAGCCCGGTTGTTGGGGGTTGAACTGATCGTGCCACAGGCGACGGTGGGGACCAACCCGGTGCGCCCTCGTCCACCCGGCGCTGGCCAGATATTAGCCGAACGGTTGGCCGGACATACCCGAACCGGGGTCCCCTCACACCCGTTTTGGGAATAGAGGCATGTCACCATAAGCGTCCCTGTTACCGTACGCAATCAGCGACGATCGGTGGGTTGCCGTTAACCGGGTCGATTGGTGCGACCACGTTCCGCTACAGTCTCCGCGAGGCGCGCTCTGGGACGGCGCGGGAGTCGACGTTGGATCTACGGGTCCTCGGTCCTTTGGACGTAGGCATCAACGGGGCGACGCTCAGGCTGGGCGCCCCGAAGCAGCAGAGCGTGCTGGCTCTGCTGGCGGTCCATGCCAACCGCGTGGTGGGGGTCGACGAACTCGTCGACGAGCTCTGGCCCGACCGGCCACCCCCGGCGTCGGCTGTAGCCAACATCCGTAGCTATGCCGCAACCCTGCGCCGGCTGTTCCACGCCGCAGAAGGAGCATGCGACCGGATAGTCCGCTGCGGCACGGGCTACCGGCTACGTGCCGACCCGGCCGAGCTGGATCTGCTGGCCTTCACCGAGGAGTGCCGCCGGGGCCGGACCGAGATTGAACATGAGAATCCTTCAACTGCCGTTGCCCTGCTGTCCGGCGCCCTGGCCCGCTGGCGAGGTCCGATGCTCGCCGGCCTGCCGCGCGGCACCACCCTGGCGGCGAAGTGCGCGGCGCTGGAGGCGGAACGGCTCAGCGTTACCGAGCAGCTCCTGGAGCTCCACCTCGCCATGGGCAAACCGGAGGCGGCGGTACCCGCACTTCAGGAACTAGTCCGGATGCATCCGCTGCGGGAGCACGCTCACGCACTACTCATGCTGGCCCTCGAGCAGGTCGGGGACACCGCAGGAGCGCTCTCCGCGTACACCGCCATACGGCGGGCTCTGGTCGAGGAACTCGGTGTCGAGCCGGGTCCCGAGTTGCAGCACATCCACCGTGCTGTCCTCAATCGTGACCCGGACTGAACCGTGAGCCCGGACTGCCCGATCGACGGCGGGACTCGCTGGCCAACCCACCTGATGTACCGGCACGACCGAGGGAGCTTCCACCGGATCTTGGATATTTCGCCGGCCGCCGCGAGGAGATTGTCCAGATCACCGGGGCCCTGACCGGCGGGCACGACGATCGGCGACGCCCCGCCGTGGTGATTCTCAGCGGTAGCGGCGGCGTCGGCAAGTCCGCTCTGGCCGTCCATGTCGGGCACACCGTCGCCGACCGGTACGCCGACGGACAGCTCTACGTCGACCTTCAGGGATCAAGTCCCGGATTGAGCCCGCTCACGCCGGTGGACGCTCTGCGACGCCTGCTGCGCAGCCTCGGGTACCCACAGGACCAGATTCCTGCCGACGAAGCCGCCGCCGCGGGACGCCTCCGTACGGCTACCGCGGACGGCAGCTTCCTCCTCGTGCTGGACAACGCCCGCGACGCACATCAGGTAGTTCCACTGCTGCCATCGAGTGGTCGGTGCGGCGTGATCGTCACCGCGCGCCAACAACTCGCGACCCTGGATGCGGACGCTCACCTGACCCTCGGTTCGTTCCAGCCGGCCGAAGCGCTCGCCTTGCTCACGCACATGGTCGGCGACCAGATGCTGGAGGGCTCGACCGCCGAGACGCTGGTGTCCCTCTGCGAAAACCTGCCGCTCGCCGTGCGCATCGTGGCCGGTCGGCTGCTGAGCCGGCCGGATCTCTCGCCGGGGGAGCTGATGCGGCGCCTGATGGACCGGGAACGACGGCTCGACGAGCTGGAGCTGGAAGGCGTCGCCGTCCGGTCTTGCATCCGGGTCGGGTACGACGCGGTCGCCTCCGGCGATGGGAGGTCGGACCGGCTGGCGGCGCAGGCCTTCCGCGCGCTCGGACTGCTCAACGTGCCGGACATCCAGCCGGCCGTCATGGCTGCCATGCTGGCAGAACCAGACCTGGACCGGATCGAGTCGGCGCTGAACCGTCTGGTCGCCGCGCAACTCCTGACTGCCAATGGACCGCGGTACCGTCTGCACGACCTGGTCAGGCTCGTCGCCGCGGAACGGTCGGCGGACGAAGACGATCCGGACAGCGCCGAGCGGATTCTGTACCGGGGCTTGGCGTACTACGCCGCCGCACTCCGGCGGGCCGGCGAGATGCTGCGACCGGAACGCACGTGGATTCCCCCAAGCCTCGATGCCTTAGCAGGCATTACCAGCGTCGACTTCCGCGAATCGGCGGACGCACTGAGTTGGATCGAGGCTGAACTGTCCAGCGCGGTCGCCGCCGCCGAACAGGCCAGCCGGCACAACGGAGATCTCGGGCGCCTTGCCCTGTCGCTTGTCGGCACGATCCAGCCCAACCTGTACGCCCGCAACGACTGGCACACACAGCACATGCTGGCTGGACTCGCGGTGGCTGTGGGGGCATCGTCACCTGACCCGGAGGAGCGCGGCTGGGTCCACTTCGTCGCCGGGCGCAGCGAGGCCGATCGCGGCAATGGAGCCGAGGCGCTCGACCACTTCCATCGAGGACTCCCGCTCCTCAAGCAGGCCGGCAGCCTCCGGGGCGTGGGTCTCGTACTGAATGCGCTCGGCATCGTCGCCATGAACCACGCCCGTGACCCTGACCTCGCCATGAAACACTTCACCGAATGCCTGGAGCTGTCACGGCGCCACCGCTTGGCGGCGCACGAAGCGAACATCCTCCACAATCTCGGAAACCTCTGCATAACAATCGGCAACTGGGATGCTGCGCGGGATCACCTCGAGCGTTCGATGAGGATCTGGCGCCAACGGGGCGACAACGAAGGGCTCGCCCGCGCGTTGGCCATCCTTTCCGTCATTCACTGTGCGCAGGACCGGCACGAGGAGGCAACTGCGTGCGGGGCGGAGGCGGCGTCCCGGGCCCGGAGCATCGGCAATCCGCTCCGGGAGTGCCTCGCCCTACTCGTCGTTTCAGAGGTACATCGCCGGCAGGAGGAGTATGACCGCTCCCGCTCGGAGGCGGATGCCGCGCTGGCGTTGGCCCGCGACAGCGCATACCGGTACGGCGAAGCCGCGGCACTTCGCCAGAAGCTGAAGGTGGCACGTTCGACCGGCCGGCACGCCTCGGCGTCCGCACTGCGAGCGGAGGCGGATGCCGCATTCGCCCGGCTGCCTACCACGCTCGACCCCGTCTACGAGTCCGTTCTCGCGGCCCACTGACCGCTCGGATGCGAGGTGTTGACCCGTCCCCCGACGTGGTGCCGGCGGTCGTGATCTGCTTGGGTGGCGGCATGAGCTCCCGGGGTCATGCCGCGCACCGGATCTACAGCGTCGTGGTCTTCATCGTGCTCGCGTCGCTGGACAACGTCGCGATCGGGCTGGTACCCCCGCTCTACAGCCCGATCGCCGCGGCGCTGGACACCCGCCAGGCGGCGCTGGGCTGGGTCACCGGGACGAGCTTCCTGGTCACCGCCGTCGCCGCGGTCGGCTGGGCGTACTACGGCGACCGGACGAACCGCAAGCGCCTGCTCATGGCCGGCACGCTGATCTGGGCCGCGGGGCTCTACCTGACCAGTCTGTCCGACACCTATCTCGCCTTCTTCGGTGCCCAGATCCTCGCCTCGATCGGCCTCGGTGCGGTCGCCTCGGTGGGCTTCTCGGTCGTCAGCGATCTGATCTCACCGCGTCGCCGGGGTCTGGTGATGAGCTTCTGGGGGCTGTCGCAGGGCGTGGGGACGCTCGCCGGGGTGGCGCTCGGCGGGCTGCTCGGCGCCGGCGATTGGCGGCGCCCGTTCGTGCTGCTCGCGGTCGTCGGGGTGGCGGCGACCGCGGCGTACTTCTTCACGTACGACATCCGGCGCGGGGAGAGCGAGCCGGCGCTGGCCCCGGTGTTCGCGGCCGGCGGCGAGTACGAGCACAAGATCAGCCGCGAGGACCTGCCCCGCATCCGAGACCGCCGGACCAACGTCTGGCTCGTCGCGCAGGGGCTGACCGCCCAGGTCGTGTTCGGCTCGCTGATCTGGCTGCCGCAGCTCTTCCAGGCCAAGGCCGAGGACCAGGGGTACGGCGAGTCGACCGCGATCGCGGTCGGCAGCATGTTCGCCGTGCTGTTCCAGCTCGGCGGGGTGCTGTCGATCATCGGCGGCATCGTCGGTGACCGGATGCAGCGCCGGTACCCGGGTGGGCGCGCGCTCGTCGCGGCGGTCGGGATCCTGGCCGGTATCCCGCTGTACGTCGTGCTGTTCTTCGTACCGCTGCGGGTCGATGTCCCGGAGGGCGCCGGCACCGGCGCGATCGTCTCCGCGGTGCTCGCGTCGGTCGTTACCGAGCCGACCGTCGGCATCTCGTTCCTGGTCGCGCTGCTCGCATTGGCATTGACATCGGCCAACTCACCAAACTGGTTCGCATTGATCGCGGACGTCAACCCGCCCGAACACCGCGGCACCGTGTACAGCCTCGGCAACCTCGTCAACGGCGTGGGCCGCGCGGCCGGCAGCGGACTGGTCGGTGCCGTGTTCGGCGCGCTGCGGAACGCGTTCCCGCCGCCGCTCAACTTCGCGGTCGGCCTGTCGATATTCCAGCTGTTCTTCATCCCGACCGGGGTGATGTACTGGCTCGCCTCCCGGACCTCGCCCAAGGACATCGAGACCGTGCAAGGGATGCTCCGCGAGCGGGCGGCCGCCGAAACGCCACCCGCGACGTCGGTCGACCGTCAGGCGTCCCGCTGAGCCTCCGCCGCCCGGCCGAGGATCTCGGTGACCACCGCGGACTTCGCGTTGGCGTAGTGCTGGATGTGCCGCCAGGTGCGCCCGGCCAGCTCGCGCTTGGTGCGCTCGTACGTTTCGCGGTCCGCGTCGTCGGCCCGCAGCCGGTCCCGGAAGGTAATCATGCGGTCGATCTCGACGCAGGCATCGGTGAAGACGTGCAGGTTGATGTTGACGGCCGGACCCTTGAAGACCCGGTGCTCGTACCAATCCGGTTCCCGGATGCGGAGCACGTAGCCGGCCGCCTCCAGGTCGGGGACGTACGACGGCTCGTCCGACGAGTCGGCCACCGCGAGCACCATGTCGATGATCGGCTTGGCGGCCAGGCCCGGCACCGAGGTCGAGCCGACGTGCTCGACGAGCAGCACCCGGTCGCCGAGCACGGCCCGGATCCGGGCGGCCTCGCGGGTGAACAGGCCCGGCCACCCGGGGTCGTACTCGGCGAGGTGCACCGGGGCGTCGAGCGGTACGAGGTCGCCGACCGTGATCTTGCGCAGTTCGTCATCGTTGATCGAGGACATCGTCGCTCCCTCCGGGTCACCCGGCTTCGGCGCGCCGGTACACCGCCTGCCAGCCCGCCACCGCCACCGGCAGCCAGACCAGCACCAGACCGGGCACGGCGGGCAGTGCCACGCGCCGGCGAGCAGCCACCGCACCGCATCGGCCAGGAGTCCGGTCGGACGCTCGATGAGCCCGCCCAGGCCCACGGCGACCGTGGTGACGCTGACGACGGCGACGAAGTGCAACGGCATCACGGTACGCACCGGCAGGCAACCCGCGCGGGTCGCGACGCGCCTCGCGGATCCTGATCGTGTACGCCCGGATCCTAGCTTCCAGCGCGAGGCCGACGCGCCACAGGACGTACCGACCCGGTGGCCCCACCCACAGCGAGACAATCCACGGCGCGACGCCGATGCCGGTCTGGACGGCCAGGCGAGCAGGGTCTGCCGGGTCTGGGCCCAGTCCGCAACGCGATGATAAGGACGAGGACGAAAGCCGCGGCGGGCCCGACCGCCCGGTCGCCTCCGGGGCCAAGGTCGAAGGAGAGCTCCAACCAGCTCGCGTGCCGTCGGGTTTGCGGGAGCCTGCTACACGGGAGTCATGGCGCCGACTGCGCGCCGTGAGGAGGTGATGCCAGTGACACCATCGCTGACCTTGCTACCTCGACGCCGGATCCCGATAGCCAAGGGTCGGCTCAGTGCCCGGGACGCCGGAGTCAGAACGCACGCCGATGTGGGCCTTGACACGCTAGAGGCGTGAGTGTCCCTTACTCGCGGCGAGGTGATCCGATCTCGCATAGGTCGAGTAATCCCGGTGGGGCAACTCGCCGGCATCGCCATAACAGGCGGTGACGGAATCCCCCAGGGCAATGCAAGGGGATTCGCTCCAAGGTCGAACGGCCCGCGCGGCCACCACATGCAACCGCCGGGCCGTTCTACCGCATTTCCGAGCTGACCGGCACTGCCGCGCGCCAGACGAGCGCAGCGTCGAGGTACACCTGCACCGGCCCGGACAGCGGGTATGGCACGCGCTCGGTCAGGTCCGCGCGATCGCACCACGCCACCTCGGTGACCTCCCGGTCGTCCATCACCTGTGCGCGGCCGGCGCGCACGCCACATAGACGATGGTTCGGCCGGTCACCGGTCCAACCAAGATCGGCCCGGACCGGGTTTTTCCCAGGTCACGGGCCGAACATGAAGTGAGTGGCGGGTAGTGGATTCGAACCACTGTAGCTTTCGCGACGGTTTTACAGACCGCTCCCATTGGCCGCTCGGGCAACCCGCCTGGGTGGTGCCGCCGCGTCGTGCGCGGCGGCGCAAGCAAGGATAGCGGTACGCCCGGGAGCGTGTGCAAACAGGTAACGTCGGCACGTCGCACACCACACAGCGACCAGCACCACCCATACGGCACGGAACCGGATAAACGGGAGTAACCAGTGGCAGCCAACCCGTCGTTCGACATCGTCAGCAAGGTCGACCGGCAGGAGGTCGACAACGCTCTCCGGCAAGCGGAGAAGGAGATCACCACACGGTTCGACTTCCGGGGTACGGGGGCCCAGATCGCCTGGTCGGGCGAGGAGGCGGTGAGCCTCTCGGCGGAGACCGAGGACCGCGTCCGGGCCGCGCTCGAGGTTTTCAAGGAAAAGCTGGTCAAGCGCAACATCTCGCTGAAGGCGCTCGATCCTGGAGAGCCACGCGCCTCGGGCAAGACGTACAAGATCGAATGTCGGATCGTCCAGGGCATCGACGCGGACAAGGCCAAGACGATCAGCAAGAAGATCCGCGACGAAGGGCCCAAGGGCGTCCAGGCGCAGATCCAGGGGGACCAGTTGCGCGTGACCGGCAAGAAGAAGGACGACCTGCAGGCGGTGATCGCGCTGCTCAAGCAGTCCGACTTCGGCATCGCACTGCAATTCACGAACTACCGCTGACCGGGACCATGCGCGCGTGGGTCGCCGAGCCGCCCGGCCCGATCAGGCGCGTCGAGCGCGACGTGCCGGAGCCGGGGCCCGGCGAGGTCCTGGTCCAGGTGCTGGCCTGCGGCGTCTGCCGGACCGACCTGCACCTGGCCGAGGGAGACCTGGCACCGCGCCGGCCGTACGCCGTACCCGGGCACGAGGTCGTCGGCGTGGTCCGGACCGGTGGCGCCCGGTTCACCCGGGGCGACCGCGTCGGCATCGCCTGGCTGCGCGGCACCTGCGGGCTGTGCCGGTGGTGCCGCTCCGGCCGGGAGAACCTCTGTCCACAGTCGACGTACACCGGCTGGGACGCCGATGGCGGGTACGCCGAGCTCGCCACCGCGCCCGAGGAGTACGCCTACCCGCTGCCCGGCGACGAAGACCCGGTGCTGCAGGCACCGCTGCTGTGCGCCGGCATCATCGGGTTCCGCGCGCTGCGCCGCAGCGGGGCCGGCCGCGGCAGCCGGCTCGGCATCTGGGGGTTCGGCGCGTCCGCCCACCTGACTCTCCAGGTGGCCGTCGCGGAGGGCGCCGAGGTGCACGTCTTCACCCGCTCACCCGCCGCGCAGCGGCTCGCCCTCGACCTGGGTGCGGTCTCGGCTCAGGGCGGGTACGACCGGACGCCCGCCGCCCTCGACGCCGCCATCATCTTTGCGCCGGCCGGTGACCTCGTACCCGTGGCCCTGTCCGCGCTCGACCGCGGCGGCGTGCTGGCGATCGCCGGCATCCACCTCACCGACGTGCCGCCGCTGGCCTACGAGGAGCACCTGTTCTACGAGAAGCAGGTGCGCAGCGTGACGGCCAACACGCGGGCCGACGGAGCCGAGTTCCTCGCGCTCGCCGCGCGGATCCGGCCCCGCCTGGCGATCACGCGCTATCCGTTGGACGCGGCCGACAGGGCGCTCTCCGAGCTCGCGGCCGACGCGGTCACCGGCGTCGCCGTGCTGACGGTGTAGGCGTCGAGCCGGGTGGTGGCCGCCGCATCCGCCCGGGCGATCGGGCCCGACGGCCAGCCGGCGACCACGGCACCCACGCCGATCACCGCGCCGGAGAAGAGGAACGCCCACGGCACCCCACCCGGCCGGTCGACGATCAGTCCCGCGACCGCGCTGCCGGCCGCGCTCGCCGCCACCGAGACGGTGACCAGCCAGGTGTACGCCTCGTTCAGCATCCCGGTCGGCACGATCCGGCCGACGATCGAGTTCTCGACCGTGAGCGCCGGGGCGATCGTCGCGCCGCCGATCGCGAGCGCGATGCCGAGCGCCACCGGGTTCGGCATGACCGCCAGGATCGCCATGCTCGCCCCGACCCCGCCGAGCAGCCAGGCGAACTGCTGGGACAGCGTGGCGCGGGGTCGGCGCGTGCCGTACCAGAAGCCGCCGAGCCCGGAGCCCAGGCCCCAGACCGCGAGCAGCAGGCCGGCGAGCCCTTCCGAGCCGGGTCCGGAGAACATCGCCGCGTACGCGGGCACGGCGACCACGCCCGCGCCGAACGCCGCGCCCAGGCCGGCCGCGCAGATCAGCAGGACGGAGAACCCGGACACCCGGAGCGGGCCGAGTCCCCTGGTCTTCTCGTCGGTCGGGTGCGGTCGCCGGGCGCGCAACGCCGTCCCGCGCGCGAGGGCGACCGTGCCGACGAGCGTGACGAGCGCGGCCGCCACGATCGCGGCGCTCGGCGTGGCCAGCACCGCGAACGCGCCGACCAGCAGCGGGCCGATGACGAACACGACCTCGAACAGCGAGGTCTCCGCCGCCAGCGCGGTCGCGCGGAGCTGGTGCCGGCCGGAGCCGGGCTCGGTGAGGCCGTTCCACGCGCCGCGGATCGCGGCGGTCAGCGGCGGGTACGTCGCGCCGGCGAACGCGGACGTCGCGTACACCAACGGGAGCGACCCGTCGTGCGCGGCGATCAGCAGCAGCACCAGGCCGATCGGGTGGGCGACGGCGGTCACCAGCAGCACCGGTGACGGCCCGATCCGGTCGGCGAGCCGGCCGGCCACCGGGCTGATCGCCGCGCCGGACAGCGCGTAGATGCCGCCCGCGATGCCGGCGTACGTGTACCGCCCGGTCGACTGGGCCACGAGCATCAGCAGGGCCAGTGGCGTCATGCCGATCCCGAGCCGGGCGATGATCCCGGCCAGGAGGAGCAACCGTGCGCCGGGGATCCGCCAGACAGCCAGGTACTGGCGCAGGGCAGCCACGGCGAACCTCCCGACCTGTAACGACCTTGGATGCCCCTCGACCCTAACGCCGGGGTACGACATCCACGATCGAGTTTCCGGCCGGTGGTAACCGGACTCACACCATCAGGTCCCGCACCCGGGCCGCGGCCGGATCGTCGCCGAGCGCCCCGGCCAGCGCACCGAGCTCGGCGGGTGGCAGGCCGCGCAGCGGTAGCCGGACCCGGACGTCGGTGACCGGGTCGTGGGCCACGAGCTGGCGGGCGTCGACGGTCAGGGCGGCGCGGCCCAGGTCGACCGTCCGGGTCAGCACGGCACCGCGCACGAAGAGCCGCCGGCCGTCCAGCCATGCGGCCCGGCGCAGCGCCCGGACCAGCAGGTACCCGCCGGCCACCGCGAGCGGCAGACCGCACAGGCCCAGCAGCCGTACCAGATCGCCGACCACGCCGGCGAGGTCGTCGAAGCGGGCCGGATCGCCGGGGGCGGTCGCGCGGCCGTCGAAGAGCACGCCGTCGGTGGAGGAGTGCAGGCCGCCGGCGAGCCGGCCGGACCCGGCGAGCAGCGCCACGCCGGAGAGGGCGAGCAGCGCGTCGGCCACGGCGAGGACCACCCGCCCGGCGCGCGAGGGGCCGACGGACAGCGCGATCACGCGGGGACCTTACTGCGGGACTCGGTGCCACGTCCGCCGAGGTCCCCTGGCTCCCCACCGGAAACCGCCGCGCCGGCCGGCCACAGCGGACGGGCGGCGCGGTCGATGGGAGGTTCAGCCGGCGCGCGTCACAGCCATCTGCTCGAGGCGGCGGACCCGCTCGGCCATCGGCGGGTGCGTCGAGAACAGGGAAGCAACCCCGCCCGGACGCAGCGGATTGGCGATCATCAGGTGCGCGGTGCTGGCGAGCTGGCCCTCCGCGGGCAGCGGCATGCGCTGCGTACCATAGTGGATCTTGCGAAGGGCGGAGGCGAGCGCCAGCGGGTCGTGCGTGAGGTTGGCGCCGGAGGCGTCCGCCTCGTACTCGCGGCTGCGGCTGATCGCCATCTGGATCACCGCGGCGGCCAGCGGGCCGAGCACCAGCATCAGCAGCAGGCCGGCCGGGTTGGGACCGTCGTCGTCCCCGCCGCCGAGCGGGATGAACCAGGCCAGGTTGGCGAGCAGCGTGATGATCCCGGCGAGCGCGGCGGCCACACTCGAGATCAGGATGTCGCGGTTGTAGACGTGGGAGAGCTCGTGGCCGATGACGCCACGCAGCTCGCGGTAGTCGAGCATCTCGAAGATGCCGCGGGTGACACAGACCGCCGCGTTGGCCGGGTTGCGCCCGGTCGCGAACGCGTTCGGCTGCATGGTCGGTGCCATGTAGAGCCGCGGCATCGGCTGGCGCGCCTGGGTCGCGAGCTCGCGCACCATCGCGTACAACTGAGGCACCTCCGCCTCGGTCACCGGCCGGGCGCGCATCGCCTTGAGCGCGATCTTGTCCGACCAGAAGTACGTCGCCGCGTTCATCGCGAGCGACACGACGACAGCGATCACCAGGCCACTACTGCCGCCGAGCCAGTAACCGACCGCGAGGATCAGGCCGGTCAGCAGGCCGAGCAGGATGGCCGTCTTGAGTCCGTTGTGGTGGCGGGGCACGTTCTTCTCCTCCTGCGTACCCAATGCGGATCACGCACCGGATCCAACAACCGGCGCCGGGACTGACCTTCCCGACAAACCGGACAGCGGGCTGCGAGTTGTCTGTGAGTACCCACTGGAAGCGGTCCCAATCGAGTCCTGCGCCACAGCGACTTGGATTTTTCCGGCGTACCCCCAAGACTGGGGCAAGCAGTACAGAGCAGGGGGTCTTTGTGGCTGTCATCCCCGGGGGACGGATTGACCTGACCGGACTTCGCCGATCCTGGCCCGTCATCCGTCCGATCATGATCCAGATCGGCCTGGCCGGCGGGCTGGCGCTCGTCCTCGCGCTCGCGGTCGGGCGCCCGGCGCCGCTGTTCGCACCCGCCGTCGCGGTCGCCACGATGGAGATGATCTGCTCCCGGCACCACCGGACGACCGTCACGCTGGTCTTCGGTGCGATTCTGGGTCTGCTGGTCGGCGCCGCCTTCAATCCGGCCTGGCCCGCCTCGGACGCGCTCATCAACGCGGCGATCGGCGGGGCTGTCGCGGTCGCGGTCGCGATCGTCACCACTCCGCGCGACCCGGTGACCGAGGTCACCAAGACCATCGATCCGTTACTGGCTCTGGTGGCGGCCCAGGTCCGGGTCATCGCGACCGCGCTGCGGACCGGCGACACGGTGCTGGCCCGCGAGGCGCTGCGCGCGCTGAACGGCTGCAACGACGAGCTGCGCCGGCTCGACGAGACATTGGTCCAGGTACGCCGGTCCGCCGTCCTCGTCCGGTGGCGCAGCGGCCAGGACCTGCCGACCGCCACCACCACCGCCACCGAGATCGGGCACGCGGTACGGGGCATCCGCGCGATGGCACTGCAGGCCTGGTGGGGCGTGCTGCGGGGCGGCGAGCCGGTACCGGCCGCGCTACCGCAGATGCTCGACGCTCTCGCCGACGGGCTGGCCATACTGCGCACAGACCTGGCCAACGGCGGCCCGCCGCGGCAGTCCCGGCGGCTGCTCATCTCCTCCGCGCAGTGGCTGGCCGTGATGCGGACCGAGCCGCTCGGCATCGCCGCCGCGGCGGCCGCCGCCAACGCCGACGCGGCCGTGCTCAACCTGCTCATCGCGAGCGGCATGACCGTCGAGGCCGCGGACGCCTCGATCCACAAGCCACTCTTGTAGCCCGCTCCTCCCTAGCCTAGGAGGCGGCCACGTCCAGCACGAGCTGCGGCGCGAAGCCGATCACGACGGCCACGACCGTCGCCACGGCCAGCGCGGCAGCCGCCGCCCAGTGCACCCGTGCCCGGGTCTCCGCGGCCGGCGCCGGCGCGAACAACTGCGCCGCCACCCGGACGTAGTAGGCCAGGCCGATCACCGCGTTGAGCGCGACCGCGACCGCGAGCCAGCCGGCACCGCCGCCGAGCAGCGACCGCACGATGGCCACCTTGGCGAACAGGCCGGCCAGGCCGGGCGGCAGCCCGGCGAGCCCGACCAGCGCCAGCACGAACGCGCCCGCGATCCACGGCGACCGGCGCGCCGCACCCCGGTAGTCGGCGATCACCCCGCCGTCGGCGTCCGCCGGGCGCAGCGCCACCACCGCCCCGAACGCGGCGAGCTCCATCAGGACGTAGAAGACGGTGTACGCCACGGTGGCCGTCACCGCGAGCCCGATGTCGGCCCGGCCGGAGGCGACGGTGAGCGCGCCCAGCGGGGCGAGGATGTACCCGGCCTGGGCCACCGAGGACCAGGCGAGCAGCCGGACCATCCGGCGCTGCCGCAGCGCGACCAGGTTGCCCACGGTCATCGTGAGCAAGGCGAGCACCGCGAGCGCGGGACCGGCGACGTCGAGCCGCGGCTGGAGCGCGTCGACGGTGACGTACAGGATCGCCACGACGCCGCCCAGCTTCGAGGCGGTCGACAGGTACGCCGCCACCGGTACCGGCGCGCCGTCGTACGCGGCCGGCGCCCAGGCGTGGAACGGCACCGCGGCCACCTTGAACGCGAGCCCGGCGATGACCAGCACGACCGAGGCCGCGATCAGCCGGCCGGTCGGGCCGCCGCCGGGCGCGGCATCGAGGGCCGCCGCCAACCGGTCGAAGTGGACGGCCCCGGTCGCGGCGTACAGCAGCGCGGCACCCAACAGCGTGACCGCCGTGGCGACGACCGAGACGATGAAGAAGGTCACCGCGCCCTCGGCCGACTCCAGCACCCGGCGGCGCAGCCCGACGAGGACGTAGAGCGGCAGCGTCAGCGTCTCCAGCGCGACGATCAGCGTGATCAGGTCGCCGGCGTGGGCCAGCACCACACCACCGGTCATCGAGCAGGCGAGCAGGAAGCAGTACTCGCCGGAGGGCAGCTCGCCTTCGCGCAGCACCCCGGCCGAGAACGCGAGCACGCCGAGGGTCAGCAGGGCGAACAGGACGGCCAGGAGCGCGGCGGTGTCGTCGACGACGTACGAACAGCCGGCTCCGTCCACGCAGAACGTCGACCGGTCGGCCCGGGTGCCCAGCCAGGCCGCCACGGCGGCGGTCGCCAGCGCGCCGAGCGCCCCGCAGGACAGCACCGCCCCGCGCCGGCCCACCAGGATGTCGGCGAGGAAGACCAGGATGGCGGTACCGGCGGCCAGGTACGCCGGCAGCAGCGCGACGTGATCGATCATGGCGACACCTCGGCGAGGAGCGCGGTGACCGGGTCCGCGGACAGGCCCAGCACCAGCGCGGGCAGCAGCCCGACCGCGAGCGCGAGGACGACCAGCGGCGCCCAGGAGACCAGCTCGTAGGTGGACAACCTCGGCGCGGCGGTGGTGGCCACCGCCGGCGCGGCCGGCCCGTGGGTCACCCGGCGCAGCAGGCGCATGAAGTACGCCGCGGTCAGCGCCCCGCCGACCGCCGCGAGCACGCCCAGCACCGTCCACAGTGTCCCACCGCGCTGCAGCGAGGCGACCACGGCGAACGCCTCGCCCCAGAACCCGGCCAGGCCGGGCAGCCCCAGGGAGGCGATCGCGGCGAAGCCGAGCACGCCGGCCAGCCCGGGTGCGGTCTCCCGGAGCCCGCCCAGCTCGGCCAGCAGGCCGGTGTGAGTCCGGTCCTTGATCGCTCCGGCGAGGAAGAACAGCAGGCCGGTGATGATGCCGTGCGCGATGTTCCCGATCAGCGCCGCCTGCAGCCCGACCGTACTGAGGGTCGCGATGCCGAGCAGGACGAAGCCCATGTGACCGACGCTGGAGTACGCGATGAGCCGCTTCAGCTCGCTCTGTGCCAGGCAGACCAGCGAGCCGACGAGGATCGCCGCGACCGCGAGCACGCCGAGCACCGGCGCCACCGCCACGGCGCCCTCGGGCGCGACCCCGATCGCCACCCGGATCAGCCCGTACGTGCCCATCTTCAGCAGGACACCGGCCAGGATCACGCTGCCGACCGTCGGAGCCTCGGTATGCGCGTCCGGCAGCCAGGTGTGCAGTGGCCACAGTGGACTCTTCACCGCGAACGCGACCGCGAACAGGATGAACGCGGCGAGCTGGGTGGCCCGCGCCATCCCGCCCCCGCCGGTCGCCGACAGCGTGACCAGGTCGGCCGTCCCGGCCGCGCTCACCACGACGAAGACGCCGACCAGCAGCAGCACCGAGCCGAACAGCGTGTAGAGGACGAACTTGCGGGCCGCCCGGCGCCGGTCCTCGCCGCCCCAACCGGCGATCACCGCGTACATCGGCAGCAGGACGACCTCGAAGAACACGAAGAACAGCACGAGGTCCAGGGCGAGGAACGTACCGAGGATGCCGACCTCGATGACGAGCAGCAGCGCCACGAGCAGCCGCCCCCGTGCCCCGTCCCCGGGCACCGTCCACATCGAATAGACGCAGCAGAGCAGGGTCAGCAGCGTGGTGAGCACCACCAACGGGTACGAGATCCCGTCGACCCCGAGGTGGAAGTCGAGATTCAGCCCCGGCACCCAGCTGACCTTGTACTGCTGCCACGGGGTCAGCGCCTGCCCGGCCGCCGGCAGCAGCGGACCGCGGTCGAGGCCGAGCGCCACGCTGACCGCGAAGGCGGCCGCGGCCACCACCGTGCCGAGGGCCCGCGCCGGCCGGTCGAGCCGGGCCGGCAGCAGGGCCACCAGCACCGCACCGAGCGCCGGGACGGCCAGGAGCGCCACGAGCATCATGCGAGACCTCCCAGCGCGGCCGCGGCCAGACCGATCAGCAGCGCACCGGCGAGCACGGCGGTCGCCGCACGGGGCAGGCCGCTGCGGTGCGCCGCCGCCAGCACCCCGCCCAGGGAGAGCGTCCCCCGGCCGGTGCCCTCGACCGCGCCGTCCACGATGGACTCGTCGGCTCGGCGTACCGCCCGGGCGAACCCGAGGGCCGGCCGGATCACCAGCGCGTCCTGCACCGCGTCGAGGTAGAAGGCGTTGGCGAAGACCGGCCGTACCGGACCCAGCACCCGGGCCGGGTCGGCCGCCCGGTCCCGCCGCCAGACCAGCCAGGCACCGAGCGAGCCGGCGGCGAGACAGAGCAGCGGCCAGGCCAGGGCCGGTCCGACGTGGACCAGCTCGACCGCCTCGCGTACCACGGCCGGCCCGCCGGCGGCGGTCCCGGAATACTCGCCGACCCACTCGGCCGGCAGCGGCATCACCAGCCGGTCGCCGAAGCCGGACAGGAATGCGGCGAACCCGAGCAGCGCGCTCGGCACGGCCAGCAGCGCGACCGGCACGCTCATCAGCGGCGGCGCCTCGTGCGGGTGCGCGGCCGCGTCCGACCGGGGCGCGCCGAAGAACGTCCGCAGCCACAGCCTCGTGGCGTACCACGCGGTCACCACCACGGTGGCCAGCCCCGAGGCGTACAACAGGTGCCCCTCGGTCGAGGCCAGGATCGCGTCCTTGCTCCAGAACCCGGCCAGCGGCGGCAACCCCATCAGCGCGCCGAGCCCGATCGTCATCGACCAGAAGGTGACCGGCATCCCGCGGCGCAGCCCGCCCATCCGCGACATCAGGTTCGATCCCACCGCGTGGATGACCGAGCCGGCCCCGAGGAACAGCAGCGCCTTGAACGCGGCGTGGGTGAGCAGGTGGAACAGCGCCGGGGCCACCGCACCGACGGCGAGCGCGCCGGCCATGTACGCCAGCTGGGACACCGTCGACCAGGCGAGCACCCGTTTGATGTCGTCCTGCGCGGTGGCCGCCAGCGCGCCGAGCAGCATCGTGATCGCGGCCATCACACCCAAAACGGTCAGCGGGGTACCGGCGAACACCGGCATCAGCCGGGTCACCACGTAGATGCCGGCCGCCACCATCGTCGCGGCATGGATCAGCGCCGAGATCGGGGTCGGACCGGCCATCGCATCGGGCAACCAGGTGTGCAGCGGGAACTGGGCGCTCTTGCCCGCGACGCCGGCCAGCAGCAACAGCCCCGCCGTAGTCACCACCACGCCGGAGAGGTCGCCGGTCGCGATCGCGCCGAGCACGTCCGCGATCCGGAAGCTGCCGGCCTCGATCCCGAGCAGCGCGATGCCCAGCAGGAAGCCCACGTCGCCGACCCGGGTCACCAGGAACGCCTTCACCGCGGCGCCCGGCGCCTCCGGCAGCGTCCGGTCGTGGCCGATCAGCAGGTACGAGCAGATGCCCATGACCTCCCAGCCGACCAGCAGGACGATCAGGTCACCGGAGACCACGACGAGCAGCATGGCCGCGGTGAACAGGGACACCTGCGCGGCGTAGGGCACGTACCGGTCGTCGTCGGCGAGATAGGACACCGAGTACGCCTGGACGGCCAGCGCCACCACGCCGACCGCGAGCGCGACGTAGACCGCGGCCCAGTCGACGCGTACCCCGAACGTGACCGGCAGCCCGCCGAAGTCGACCAGCTCGACCGAGGTGCCGAACGGCTGCCGGAACCGCAGCGCGAGGGCGATCCCGATCAGCAGCGCGACGGCCGCGCCGCCCACCGCCAGCACCGCGGCCGGCCGCCGGGCCCGCAGCGGCAGGAGCAACCCCACCAGAGCACACGCGAACGGTACGGCGGGCAGCAGCGGCCCCAATACGTCGACGGAGATCAACGGAGTGCCTCTGCCTCGACGGGCACCACCGGGTCCGGCGCCGGATCGGACAGCGGCACCGTGTCCACCGATATGGTGTCCCGCAGCCGGTAGAGCTGCAGCACGATCGCGAGGCCCACGCCCACCTCCGCGGCGGCGATGACGATGACGAACAGCGCGAAGACCTGACCGGTCAGGCCGCCCGCCGCGACCAGCAGCAGGTTGACCGCGTTGAGCATCAGCTCGACGGCCATCAGCACGAGGATGGCGTTGCGGCGGCGCAGGACGCCGTACACGCCGATGCCGAAGAGCAGCGCGGCGGTGACGAACGGAATGGTCGGGTGCACTATCGCCGCCCCCCTATCTCGGGGCGGGAGACCACGATCGCGCCGACCAGCGCGGCGAGCAGCAGCACCGACAGCACCTCGAAGGGCAGCACCCAGGTGCGGAAGATGTCCGCGCCGACCCGCTCCGCGTTGCCGGCCGGAGCGAAATCCACAGTGGACCAGCGGTACACGTCGGCCAGCAGGGCGGCGAGCCCGAAACCCGAGCCCGCGCCGACGAGCAGGGCCGGCCAGCCAGGCCGGTCGAGGTCGCGGCTGACACCGATGGGGGCGCGGGTCAGCATGACCGCGAAGAGCAGCAGCACGACCACCGCGCCGACGTACAGCAGCACCTGGACCCAGGCCAGCAGCTCGGCGGCGAGCACGAGGTAGAGCCCGGCGACCGCGCCCAGCGTGACGACGAGCCAGAGCCCCGCGCGTACCACCTGTCTGGTCGTGACGACGAGGAGCGCGGCGCCCACGGCGACCGCGCCCAGTCCGAGCAGGAGGGCATCCACCCCGGTCATCCGCTCGCCGCCTTCTCCTCCTTGGCCGGCTCGCCGTTCGGGTCGTGCGCCGCCGGTGGCGGTACCGTCCACATCCAGTCCCGCAGGCGACCCTTCTCGTGCAGCAGGTCGCGGATGTCGTGCTCGGCGTACTCGAACTCCGGGCTCCAGAAGAGCGCGTCGAACGGGCAGGCCTCGATGCAGATCCCGCAGTACATGCACAGGGAGAAGTCGATGGCGAACCGGTCCAGCACGTTGCGCTGCCGCGGCCGGGCCGCGCCGGGCACCACCATCTCCTCCTTGTGCGAGTCGATGTAGATGCACCAGTCCGGGCACTCCCGCGCGCACAGCATGCAGACCGTGCAGTTCTCCTCGAACAGGGCGATCACACCCCGCGAGCGCGGTGGGAGGTCGGGCTCGACGTCCGGGTACTGGTGGGTATGCGACCGCCGGGTCATGGTGCGCAGCGTGACCGCAAGTCCCTTGGCCAGCCCCGCACCGGGCACACCGCTCATGGTCAGTCCCCGCTCCGCTGCGCGCCCGTGCCGGCTTCCCTCGACGCCACCCAACGGCCCGGCCGGGGTGGCGCCTCGGTCCAGGCGGCAGCCGAGAGGCCAACGCGCTGCGCTACGCTCATGACCCCACATCCTGCCCCGTAAAGCGCTTTCGCGCGAGCATCCTCCGGCAACAGACCGGCCGACCGGCCGATCGACGCGCGGCAGCAGGACCTGATATGAAACGGGCGCCACAACGACACGGGGGTGCCCATGCAGGTCAGGTCTGTCCGACGTACCGCCCTGGCATCGACTCTCGCCCTGGTCAGCAGCCTGCTGGTCGGGTCGGCGCTGACCGTACCCGCGGAGGCCGCGGCCGCCACGCTCACCGGGACGGTCACCGACGCCGGCAGCGGGGACCCGCTCGCCGGAGCCTGCGTCACGCTCTTCGAGCGGCTCCGGGGCGACGAGCTCGCCCACGTCTGCACCGGCCCGGACGGCCGGTACGGGGTGAGCGGTCTCACCGAGGGCACCACGGTCCGGATCCGGGCCCGCGCGGCCGGTCACATCGAGCAGTGGTGGCCGGACAAGCCCGATCACGCCAACGCGACCCTGGTACGGCCGACCGCCGCCGCCCCGGTCGTGGCCGACGTCGCGCTGCGCACCGCCGCCGGTGCGCTCACCGGCCGGCTGACCGGGCCGGAGGGCCAACCGGCCGGCTGGGCCCTGGTCGCACTCTCCGGATCCGGCTGGACGGCGGCGGTCAGGACCCGGGTGGACGGCACCTACCGGCTCGACGGCATCCCGCCGGGCGAGTACACCGCGCTGCTGTCCCGCGTCGACCTCCGGACGGTCGAGGTCGGCGGGATCCGGATCGACGCCGGCGAGGACGAGGTGCTCGACGGGGCGTTCGCGGATCGGCTCAGTCCCGCCCCGGCGACCGGGCGGGCCACCGGGGCGGTCCGGGACCGGGTGACCAACGTGGCGGTGCCGGGCGCGGAGGTCACCCTGCTCTCCGAGGCTCGCGAGGAGATCGCCCGCGTCACCGTCGGTGACGCCGGCACCTTCTCGGTGACCGGTGTCCCGCTGAACGTCCGGTTCGCGGTCCGCGCGCTCGCCACCGGCTTCACTCCACTGTGGTCACCGGACGCGCCGGACTTCCCGTACGCCGGGCGCACCACGCTGCTCTCCGCCGGGCACAGCGTGTTGTACAACTTGCTGCTGCGCCGCACCGCCGGCACCTTCACCGGCCGGCTGCGCGACCCGGCCGGCCAGCCGGTCGCGGGAGACGTGCTGCTGGAGCGGCCCGGCAGCGCGGTACCGATCCGGACCCGGGTGGACGGCACGTTCGACGTGACCGGCCTGGCGCCCGCGCTCTACCGGGCCCGGGTCGGCGCCACCGGCCTGGGCGTGCAGTGGGCGCGCGGCAAGGAGATCGAGGCGGACGCGGACATCATCCCCATCGTGGACGGCCAGACCACCACGCTGGACGAGCAGTTCCTCCCGCGCGGCACGGTGGAGGTCCACCTGGTCGACACCCGCACCGGCGCCCCGGTCGTCGGCGGCTGCGTGCTCGTCGGCGGGGTCGCGTTCGGGAAGGACGCGGTCTGCACCGGCCCGTCCGGGATCGCCACCGTGCCCGACGTCCCGCCCGGGTTCGTGAACGTGATGGTCCGGCCGGGCAACGACCACATGGACGGGTACCTCGAACAGGTCCGCGTCCACAGCGGGCAGACCGCCCGGGTCACCATCCCGCTGCGGCCCGCCGGGATGATCCGGCTGAACGTCCGGCGCACCGATGCCGGCGCCGTACCGCGGGTCTGCGTGTACCCGGTGCCGGTCGTTCTCGCCGCGGCCTGGCCGACCGAGGCGTCGGGGCCGATCTGCAACACGGACGACCTCGGCCGGCCGCTGGAGACCGCCGACATCGGGCCGGTCTCGGCCGAGAGGGTGCAGCTGTTCCTCGCGCCCGACACCCCGTACGGGGCCCAGTGGCTGGGCAGCAGCGGCGGGACCGGGGACCGCCGCAACGCGGTGGTGCTCGACGTCCTGACCGGGCAGACGGTCGACGCCCCGCAGGTCCGGGTCGACCTGGCCGGATCCATCACCGGCCTGGTCCGCGACCGGAACAGCGGCGCGCCGATCCCGTACCCGTGCGCCCGGCCGTACGGTCTCGTCGCCGGCCTGCAGATGATCAACACGAGCCTGCCGCACTTCACGAACTGCTCACAGCAGGGCGACGGGCGCTACCGGCTCGACCGGCTGGGTCCGTACGCGTGGCCCGTCGAGATCATGGCGGAGGGCTACGCCGGGGTCTGGTCGGGCGGTGCGACCGACCGGTTCTCCGCGGGCCTGGTCCAGGTACCGGCCGGGGGCGTCGCGACCGTGGACGCGTCCCTCGGCCGGGAAGGGACGTTCTTCGACTTCCACTTCGGGCCCACGCCACCGGAGTTCTGGTCGGTCACCGCCTTCCACCCCACCACCGGGGACATCGTCGGCTCGACCGCGGTCTACCACCGGCCGGTGCTCGGCGGCCTCAACACCGGTCCGGTGCTGTTGCAGTACGACAACTACGCCAACGGCGTGGATCCGTGCTGGTACGCCGTTGCGCCGGTCGGGCTCCGGCGTCCCGGGCCGGCCACGACCGTGCTCGCCGTGGCCGGTGCGAGCATCCCCGGGATCACGCTGATCCCGGGTCAGACCTGTGTCCCGACGCCGCCCGGAGTACGCCCGGCCGTGCCGAAGCGCCCGGCGACTCCCGCCGATCGGGCCGTGCCCGACCCCGGACCGGCGGCTCCGGTGCCGACCCTCGAACCGCTCGCCCCGGTCCGGCCGCCCAAGCCGCCGCCGTCCCCGGTGCTACCGCCGTCCCCGGAGCCGCCGCCATCGCCGGAGCCGGGCCCGTCGCCGACGCCGTCGGTCAGCTGAGCGTGACCTTCACCGCCGCGGTGAGGACCAGCTGCCCGAGCGCCACCGGCACGAGCACCAGCCAGCACAGGCGCTGCAGCTGGTCCTCCCGCAGCCGCGGGTAGGACACCCGGACCCAGATCACCACGAACGACACCGCGAAGATCTTGGCCAGCGTCCAGAGCCAGCCGAGCTGGTCGTCGAAGGGTCCCTTCCAGCCGCCCAGGAACAGCACGGTCGTGAGCGCGGCGATGACCACGATGCCGACGTACTCGGCGAGCAGGAAGAACGCGAAGCGCAGCCCGGTGTACTCGGTCAGGTAGCCGAACACCAGCTCGGAGTCGGCGATCGGCATGTCGAACGGCGGGCGCCGGATCTCGGCGAGCCCGGCGATGAAGAACACCGCGAGCGCCGGCAGCTGCCACAGCAGCCACCACGGCTGCCACGCCTCGACGATGCCCGGCAGTGACAGCGTGCCCGCCGCCATGGCCACGCTGGCCGCGGCGAGCACAAGCGGCAGCTCGTACCCGAGCAGCTGGGCGGCGGCCCGCAACCCGCCGAGCAGGCTGTACTTGTTCGCCGACGCCCAGGCCGACATCATCACCGCGACCACGCCGACGCCGACGACCGCCAGCACCATGAACAGGCCCACGTCGAGGTGCTGCCCGACCAGGTCACCCGGCCCGAGCGGGATGACCAGGAGCGCCACCAGGTACGGGATCAGCGCGACCACCGGCGCCAGCCGGAACACCGGCCGGTCCGCCTCCCTGGGGGTAAGGTCCTCCTTCTGCACGAACTTGATCCCGTCGGCGACGAGCTGGGCCCAGCCGTGGAACGCGCCCGCGTACATCGGGCCGAGCCGGCCCTGCATGTGGGCCATGACCTTGTGCTCCGTCTGCCCGACCACGAGCGGCAGCAGCAGGAAGGCCGCGGCCACAGCGAGCACGCGGATCGTCAGCTCCAGCCAGACCGGCATCAGCGGACCTCCCCTTCACCACTCCACACGTCGGCCACCGCGGCGGCGACGGAGGCAGCCTGGGCCCGACCGGCCCGGGCCGAGCCGGCCCGCCGCGCCGGGTCCAGCATGTTGCGCCCGATCGCCTTCACCGACGCGGCGTCGGGCCCGACCAGGATCGCCCTGGGCAGCGCCGCGACCTGCTGCGCCGCCGGGGTCATCGGCCCGCCACCGCGGGTGATCGGCGCCAGTACCACCACCCGCGCGTACTCCGCGGCCAGGTCCGCGTTGGCCGATGACCGGATCCCGCCGTCGATGTAGCGTCGGCCGTCGATGGTCACCGGCGGCCAGACGCCCGGCACCGCGCAGCTCGCGCCGACCGCGTCGACCAGCGCCACCCCGCTGTCCTTGTCGAAGACCACGAGTTCGCCGGTTGCCGCGTCGATCGCGGTGATGCGCAGCGCCCGCTCGGGCCAGTCTGGCGACCGCAGCCGGGACTCGATGATGGTCCGCCGCTGCTGTTCGGGCACGGTCCGCGCGGCGAGCGCCATCCGCCCGACCCGGACCCGGAACGCCTGCGGGGTCCGGGTGCTGACCGCGGCCCAGCCGAGCGCCGCCATCGTGCGCAGGCCCAGCCGGGCCGCCGCCTCGGCGCCGTACCCGCTGATCTGGGCCTGGTACAGCTCCTCGAGGTCGGTGCCGGAGGTGATCTGCGCGGCGACCACCGAGCCCGCCGAGGTGCCGACGAAGACGTCGGCGTCCCGTAGGTCCACACCGGACTCGGCGAGGCCCGCCAGCATCCCCAGCTCCCAGGCGACCCCGGTCACCCCACCACCGCCGAGCACCAGTGCCCGCCCGGTCACCGCTGAGCTCCCGGTCCCCATTCCGACGGGTCAGGTACGCCCGGGGGCCGCATCGGCTGCCGGCGGGCCGCCGTCGAGTCGTGGGACTCGCCCGGCTCCTTCGCACCGGGCCACGGCTTCGCGACCCGCGACGCGAGAACGAACTCCTTGCGCAGCGGGTGCCCCTCGAACTCCTCCGGCAGCAGCAGCGGTCGCAGCTCACCGGGGTGGCCGGGGAAGTCGACGCCGAACATCTCGTGCGTCTCCCGCTCGTGCCAGGCCGCTCCGGCATAGATGTCCACAATGGAAGGTACGGCCGGCTCGTCCCGCGGGACCCTGGTCCGCAGCAGCAACCCGTGCCGCCGGCTCGTCGACCACAGGTGCGCCACGAGGGTGAACCCCTCGTCCAGTTCGTCCACTGCGGACAGCCAGTCGAAGTAGTTCATGGCAAGCTCGGCGTCGTCCCGGGCGGCACGCGCCGCGGTGGTCCAGGCATCGGGTGCGACGTCGACCGTCGCCCGCGCCCAGTCGGCACCACCCGAGACCGTCGCGGTGCCTCCAGCCAGGTCCACCACCCGGGCACCGACCTCATCCGGCGTCATGCGGCGATCCTATGGCGTCCCGCGGTGTCCGGCGGTGTCCCGGGGTGTCCCGGGGCCGCCGTCACTGCCGGTCGCCACCGGACGGGTGCTGGTAGTCGAGCTGGTCGGGGGGCAGCGGCAGGGCCTGGTCGTCGCCGAACGGCGCCGGGGCACCGGCCCGGTCCACGGTGAGCTCGGTGAGCGGCAGCCGACCCTCGGGTCCGACCGCCGGCCCCTCGCCCGGCCGCGCCGAGCGGTGCCAGACCACACCGGACGGCACGACGACGCCGGGTGGCGGGGTGACCGGCGGGGCGGTCAGCGCGGCCACCGCATCCCGGCCGTCGACCGACAGGGGATCGATCCGCTCGACCCCGCCCAGGCCCGACTCCTCGGCCCGGATCCGCTCCTGCAGCCGCATGATGCCGTGCAGCAGCGCCTCCGGCCGGGGCGGGCAGCCGGGCACGTACACGTCGACCGGGATCAGCTGGTCGACACCCTTCGTCACCGAGTAGGAGTCCCAGTACGGTCCGCCGCAGTTCGAGCAGGCCCCGAACGAGATGACGTACTTCGGCTCCGGCATCTGGTCGTAGAGCCGTTTGATGGCCGGCGCCATCTTGTCGGTCACGGTGCCGGAGACGACCATCAGGTCCGCCTGCCGCGGTCCGTGCGCGAACGGGATCACACCCAGCCGGATGAAGTCGTGCCGCCCCATGGAGGTGGCGATGAACTCGATGGCGCAGCACGCCAGGCCGAAGTTGAAGACCCACAGTGAGTAGCGCCGCCCCCAGTTGAGCACGAAGCGGATCGGCTCTCCCAACACACCCGGCAACGCCGCCATACCGCCCACACTACTGCCACGCCGGCGTCTGCAGGAGGCTCAGGAACTCGGTCAGCAGCCGCTCCCGCAGTCGGGGCGCGGCGGCGGCGAGCAGGACGTGGACCTCCGCGATCCGGCCCGGCCCGGCGCCAGCGGGATCCAGTCCGAGACCCCCGGCCAGGGACGCGACCAGCTCGGGGGTCACCGACTCCGGCGACAACCCGGCCACCTGCGCGGTCAGCTCGGGCGGCAGGACGAGCGGGCCGCGCGTCCGGGCGGCCGCGGCCGCATCGCGCAGGGCCGCTCCGAACTCGGCCACGGCCGGCGCCACCGCCGCGGTCACCGTCAGGTGGATGCTGGGCGGGATCCCGCCGTACCCGAGCTGGGGTTGGGTGTGCCAGCCCCGCCCGGTCAGCTCGTCGGCGAGGACGAACAGGTCCAGGCCAGGGTCGTCGCTGGTGAAGCAGACCACGGTCGAGCGCCCGTCGGAGAGCGGCCGGAGTCCATCCACAGTGGAGACGATCGCGCCGAGCGAGCGGACCGCGTCCCGGCTCCGGGCGGCCAGTTCCAGGTACCCGGAGTCCCCGATGTGCCGCAGGGTCGCCAGCGCCGCCGCGATCGGTCCACCGGAGCGGGTCGACGTGATCACCGGGTTCACCATCGGGTACCCGGGCCAGTCCGCGTACGAGAAGTACTGCGGCCGGCGCAGCTCGGCGTCCCGGTGCAGCAGCACGGAGACGCCCTTCGGGCAGTACGCGTACTTGTGCAGGTCGACCGAGATCGAGGTGACCCCGGGGACGGACAGGTCGAACGGCGGCCCGTCCACCCCGAGCCGGCGCAGGTAGGGCAGTGTCCAGCCGCCGAAGCACGCGTCCACGTGGCAGCGCACGCCGGCCGCGGCAGCCGCCGCGGAGATCGCCGGGACCGGGTCGACGATCCCGTGCGCGTACGACGGCGCCGAGCAGGCTACCAGCACCGCCTCCGGCCGGATCGCCGCCGCCATCCCGTCCGGCGACGGCCGCAGCGTGACCGGATCCACCGGTACCACGTCCAGCTCGACCCGCAGGTACGACGCGGCCTTCGCGAACGCCGCATGGGCGGTGGCCGGCACGACCAGCCGCGGCGAGGCCAGGTCGGGCCGGGCGTCCCGGGCCGCCTTGACCGCCAGGATCAGCGACTCGGTGCCGCCGCTGGTGACCGAGCCGACGGTTTCCGGGCCGCCACCCAGCAGCCGCGCGGCGGCGGCCACGAGGGCGTTCTCCATCGCCAGCAGCGACGGGAACGCGGTCGGGTCGAGCCCGTTGGCGGGCGCCCCGATCGCGTACGCCGCCACCGCCAGCTCGTCCAGCCCGGGAAGGCCCGGGTCGTAGACGTACGCGAAGAGCCGCCCCCCGTGGGTGGGCAGATCGCCGGAGCGCAGCGCGCGCAGCTCGGCGAGCACCTGCTCCGCCGACATCCCGTCCGCCGGAAGAGCGTCGATCATGGATTCGACCGTACCGCGACCATGTCCCGGGTCAGGTCGTAGCCGCGCATCAGGAGCAACGCGACGGCGACGAACACCGCGGGTAGCACGGTGAAGCCGAGCAGCACGCCCAGCTCCGCGGTGGCCGACTGCGGCCGGGCCGTGCCGGTGTCGCTGGAGACGTACCCGGAGAGCGCGAGCACCAGGCCGACGATGCCCGGACCGAGCGCCAGCCCCAGGGTCTCGCCGGCGGTCCACAGGCCGGTGAAGACGCCGGCCTGCCGCTTGCCGGTGCGCCGCTCGTCGTACCCGATGCAGTCCGGCAGCATGGCCAGCGCGAAGACCTGCTGGCCGGCGTACCCGCAGCCGACGAGCGCGGTGACCAGGTAGACCGGGACCGGCCCGGTGGTGGTCGCGAGCGCGCCGGCACCGGCCAGGATCAGCGCGCCGGCGGCGAAGAGCAGCGACGCGAGCACGAACCCGCGCCGCTTGCCGAGCCGGTCGCCGACGCGGGTCCACAGTGGCATCACCAGCAACGCCGGCCCGACGAAGCACGCGAACAACACCGTGGTCGCGCCGGTGCGGTGCAGCACGTGGTCGGCGAAGTACTGCACCCCGGCGAGCATCGCCGCGATCCCGGCCGACTGGATGACGAAGCAGGTGAGCAGCGAGCGGAACGGCCGGCTGCGCCCGGCGACCGCGAGCTGCGCCCGCAGTGTCGGCTCGCTCGCGGTCACCTGGCCGGTCGGCGCGCTGCGGGTACCGAGGAACGCCCCGACCGCGCCGGCGGCGATCAGCGTCCCGACGAAGACGCCCATCCAGCGGGTACCCGGGGATGCCGCCGCCGGCCGCGTCCCGGACCAGCGGCGCGACCGCGCCGGAGACCAGGATGGCCAGCGCGAGAACCGCGATCCGCCAGGTCATCAGGCGGGTGCGCTCGCCGTACCCCTGGGTCATCTCGGCCGGCATGGCGACGTACGGCACCTGGAAGAACGCGAACGCCGTGGCGGCGGCCAGGAACGCCACGGCGACGTAGACCGCCGCGTCCGGGCCGGCACCGAGCGGCCCGGCGAAGATGGCCGCGAAGAGCACGGCCAGGCTGAGCCCGCCACCGAGGAGGTACGGCCGGCGCGCACCCCAGCGGGAGCGGGTCCGGTCCGAGAGCCGACCGGCGACCGGGTTCACCAGGACGTCCCACGCTTTGGGAGTCAGGACGAGGATCCCGGCGAGGGCAGCACCAATACCGAGAGTATCGGTCAGGTACGGCAGTAGTAACAGTCCCGGGACCGTACCGAAGGCTCCCGTGGCGACCGAACCGAGCGCGTAACCGACGCGAATACGTTTCGGTAGTGCGTCTTCCGGGTGAAGACCTGGTACGGACCGCGGAACCATGAACGCGGATGTTATCTACCGGTGGGCAAGTCTGAGCATCGGCATCTACGCTGCGCTCCGTGACTATTAGTCTCCGGGCATCTGGTGTAGCGGCGGCGACGGTCCGGCCGCGGAGGCGGGACAGTATCCATGCCAATGTCCATGCCAATGTCCGTCCAGAGGAGGTACAGGTGTCCGCGGGGGTCGCGACGGGCCACCCCGTGACCACGGAGGTCGGCCTGCGCACGCTCGCCGCCGGCGGCTCGGCCGCCGACGCGGCGGTCGCCGCGGTGCTCGCCTGCTGCGTGGCGGAGAGCGTGCTCACCGGCATCGGCGGTGGCGGCTTCGCGACCTACTACGACGCCGGCACCGGCACCGTCACCTGCCTCGACTTCTTCTGTTCGGTACCCGGGCTGGACGGCGACATGGACCCCGGCCCGATGGTGCCGATCGAGGTGAACTTCGGCGGCATCCCGCTCAACTACTCGATCGGCGAGGCGAGCGTCGCGGTGCCGGGGGTACCCGCCGGCTGCGGTGAGGTGCACCGGCGCTGGGGCCGGTTGCCCTGGCAGCGGGTGGTCGAGCCGGCCATCACGCTCGCCCGCAGCGGCGTCGTGCTGCCCGCGGCGCAGGCCCGCACGCTGGCCTCGGTGGCGCCGGCGCTGGTACCCGGCGAGGGGGCGCAGATCTACTCGCCCGGCGGCAAGCTGCTGGAGGGCGGGGACCTGCTCTACCACCCGGGGCTCGACGTGGCGTTGTCGCTGCTGGCCGAGCACGGGCCGGCGACGTTCTACACCGGACAGGTCGCCGGCCTGCTGGTCGACTCGGTACGGGCGGGCGGCGGCGCGCTCGGGCCGAAGGACCTCGCCTCCTACCGGGTGCTGGAGTTACCGGTCGCGCACGCGCCGTTCGCGGGCCACCACGTGTACGCCCGGACCGACCTCAACAACACCATCCCGACCATCGCCGCACTCCCGCCCGGCCTGCCGGGGATGCGCCGCGGCCAGCGGGCCGTCGCGATGGCCCAGGCGCTGCTCGCGTACGGCCGGCAGAAGCTCGGCGACACCACGAACATCTCGGTCGTCGACCCCGACGGCAACGCCTGCGTGGTGACCGTGACGCTGGGCATCGGCTCCGGCGTCTGGCTGCCCGGCCTGGGCGTCCACCTCAACTCGATGCTCGGCGAGGGCGAGCTGATCACCCCGGACGCCGAGCCCGGCAAGCGGGTCGCCTCGATGATGTGCCCGCTGGTGGTCGTCGACGACACCGGGGACCTGGTGCTCGCCGCCGGGTCGGCCGGCGCGTCGCGGATCCGGACCGCGCTCCTCCACACGCTCGTCAACGTGCTCGTCGACGGCGACGACCTGCCCTCGGCCACCGCCCGGCCCCGGTTCCACGTGGTCGCGGACAACCCGGGCGAGCCGCCGGTCGCGCACGCCGAGCCCGGGTACCCGCGGGAGGAGCTCGACGCGCTGGCCGCCGACGGGTACCACGTCCGCGAGTGGGACCACATCAGCCACTACTTCGGCGGGGTCAGCGCGGTCGGGCGGGCCGGCGCGGCCGGCGACATCCGCCGCGGCGGGGTGGGGCTGCTCGCCTGACCGTCTCTCCGCGGTGATCATGAGGTCGGCGGTTCGCACACCCCATGATCATCGCGGGTCGGGCGGCCACCAGGCGGCGGCCCGCATGTCCACGTGGTCGCCGCGTAACGGCGTGCCCTCGCCGCGCAGCCGGCGCAGCGCCTCGCGCTCGTGACCCGGCACGACCCGGCCGTTCGCGGCCACCACCCGGTGCCACGGCACGCTCCCGCCGTAATGCGCCATGATCGACCCGACCCGCCGGGCCGAACCGCGGCCGTCGGCCCGGTCCCGGAGCACCTCGGCGATCGCCCCGTAGGACATCACCCGCCCCTCCGGGATGCGCTCGACGAGGCTCAGCACCGCCTCGACGTACTCCTCCGGGTCCATGGATCGCCACGATATGGGAACCCGCGGCGGGGTGCGATCCGGCCCCACGGAGAATGGGCCTCGTGCGAGAAGCCGTGGCGGCCGCCCGCCGGATCGTGGTGAAGGTCGGCTCGTCGTCGCTGAGCACCGCCGAGGGCGGGCTGGACGTCGACCGGGTCGACGCCCTCGTCGACGTGCTCGCCGTCCACGCCGCCGACGGCCGGGAGGTCGTGCTCGTCTCGTCGGGTGCGATCGCCGCCGGGCTGGCGCCGCTGAAGTTGCGCGCGAGGCCGCGGGACCTGGCCACCCAGCAGGCCGTCGCGAGCGTGGGTCAGGGACTGCTGGTACGCACGTACACGCAGGCGTTCGCCCGGCACGGCCGGATCGTCGGGCAGATCCTGCTCACAGTGGACGATGTGACCCGGCGCGCGCACTACCGCAACGCGTACCGGACTCTGCGCCGCCTGCTCGACCTCGGCGCCGTACCGGTGGTGAACGAGAACGACACGGTCGCCACCGAGGAGATCCGGTTCGGCGACAACGACCGGCTGGCCGCGCTCGTGGCCGCGCTCGTCCACGCCGACCTGCTGGTGCTGCTCTCCGATGTGGACGCGCTCTACACCGGCGACCCGGCGCGGCCGGCGTCGCGACGGATCGGCGAGGTTCGTTCCGAGGCCGACCTCGCCGGCATCGCGATCGGCCGGACCGGCCGGGCCGGCGTCGGTACCGGCGGGATGGTGACGAAGGTCGAGGCCGCCCGGATCGCGACCGGCGCGGGCATCCCGGTGGTGCTGACCGCCGCCGGGCTCGCCGCCGAGGCGCTGGCCGGCGAGCCGGTCGGCACGCTCTTCCACCGGGTACGGGAACGGCCCGCCGCCCGGCTCTTCTGGCTCGCCCACGCCACCTCGCCCCGCGGCCGGCTCCACCTGGACCCGGGCGCGGTGCTCGCGGTCGTCGACCGGCGCAAGTCGTTGCTGCCGGCCGGGATCACCGCGGTCGACGGGAGGTTCACCGCGGGCGACCCGGTCGACCTCGTGGACACCGGCGGCCGGCCGGTCGCCCGGGGGCTGGTCAACTACGACGCCGCCGAGCTGCCCGGGCTGCTCGGTCGGTCCACTGTGGAGCTGTCGGCCGAGCTGGGTCCACAGTACGAACGCGAGGTCGTGCACCGGGACGACCTCGTGCTCCTGGCACTCAAGGAGGAGCCGTGAGCATCACCGCCGCCGCCCGCGCGGCCCGCGACGCCGCCACCGAGCTGGCCGTGGCAACCAGGTCCACGAAGGACGCCGTGCTCCTGGCGATGGCCGATGCGCTCGTCGCGCGTACCGGGGAGATCCTGGCCGCCAACGAGCAGGACGTGGCGGCGGCGACCACGCTGATCGACCGGCTGACCCTCAACCCGGCCCGGATCGCGGGAATGGCCGAGGGCCTGCGCCAGATCGCCGCGCTGCCCGACCCGGTCGGCGAGGTGGTCCGCGGCTCGACCCTCCCCAACGGCCTGCAGCTGCGCCAGATCCGGGTGCCGTTCGGCGTGGTCGGTATCATCTACGAGGCCCGGCCGAACGTGACGGTCGACGCGGCCGGCCTGTGCCTCAAGTCCGGCAACGCGGTGCTGCTGCGCGGGTCGTCCAGCGCGCGCCGGTCCAATGTGGTCCTGGTCGGGATCCTGCGGGACGCACTGGCGGAGTGCGGGTTGCCGCGGGACGCCGTCCAGCTCGTGGGCGGCGTGAACCGGGACGACGTCAAGGAGCTGATGCGCGCCCGGGGGCTGGTGGACGTGCTGATCCCGCGCGGCGGCGCGGCGCTGATCCAGTCGGTGATGGAGGAGTCGACGGTGCCGGTCATCGAGACCGGCGTGGGCAACTGCCACGTCTACGTCGACGCGACCGCCGATCTCGACATGGCACTGTCCATTGTGCTCAATGCGAAGACGCAACGAACGTCGGTGTGCAACGCGGCCGAGTCGCTGCTGGTACACGTCGACGTCGCGGCCGACTTCCTGCCGCCCGTGCTGGCGGCGTTCCGGGACGCCGGCGTGAGCGTGCACGGCGACGGCGCGGTGGCCGCGTTCGACACCGCGGTGGTGCCGGCGACCGAGGAGGACTACGCGGCCGAGTACCTGTCGCTGGACATCTCGGCCGCGGTGGTGCCGTCGCTGGACGCGGCGGTGGCGCACATCCGGCGGTACGGGACCGGGCACTCCGAGGCGATCGTCACCGGCTCGCTGGCGGCGGCGAACGAGTTCGTGGCCCGGGTCGACGCGGCCGCGGTGCTGGTGAACGCGTCCACCCGGTTCACCGACGGTGGCGAGTTCGGCTTCGGCGCCGAGATCGGCATCTCGACCCAGAAGCTGCACGCCCGCGGCCCGATGGGCCTGCCGGAGCTGACCTCGACCAAGTACGTCGTCACCGGCGAGGGCCAGATCCGTACCTGAGGCGTACCGCACACCGTGCGGGTGTCAGCGCATCGCGCGGATCGCGGTCAGCGTCACGTGCACGTCGAACTGCTCCCCGTCGTCGCTGGGCCAGCCGCCGTCGCTGCGCTGGGTCTCCGACAGCCGGCGCCGGGCCGCGACGAGCAGCCACTCCTCGTCGGACATGCCGACCCGGCGCAGGGCCGCGGCGAGCCACGCCGTGTCCGCCGGTGACATCTGCGGCAGCCGCTCGGAGAGCACCATCGTCATCCGCGCCGACTCGTAGAACATCTCCTGCCGGTGCAGCACGGCACAGCCCAGCAACCCGGTGACGAGGAACGACGGCCAGGTCCCGTCCGGCTCGAGGCTGTCCCGGATCGCGTGCGCGGCCTTGGTGACCACGCCCGCGTACGCCCCGCCCGCCCGGGTGTCCAGCGGCCCCGCCGACCGCGCCTCGGGGCCGGCCACGGTCAGCCAGAACGCCGCGTTCGCGGTCAGGTAGAGCCGGGCCTCCGGATCGCCGGGCCGAGCCCAGGACGGTGCCTGGTCGGCCAGCACCGGATCCTCTTCCCAGGTCCCGTCGGGCCGCTGCCGGCTGGCCAGCCAGTCCAGCGCGTGCCGGACCGCCGGCCGGCCGAGGCCACCGAGGTCGTCCAGTTCGACGAGGCGAAAGCAGGTCGCGTCGACCGATGCCACGTCGTCGGCCCAGAACGCCGGCCAGCCGCCCTCGGGAGCCTGCCCCAGCTCGGCCCGCGCCAGGATCTCGGGGTCCGGCTGGATCCCCGTCCGCAACCAGGCCAGGCGAGCCCGGTCCACCGTGTCGCCCTTGGCGATGACGAACCCGATCGCGGCGTCGATGTCGACCACGGCCGTAGGCTACCGACCGGCGGGTGGGCGGTGAACTCCGTCGGACAGCCTATTGTGGATCAGTACACCGGCAGGGACGGGTCGACCTGCTTGATCCAGGCCAGTACCCCGCCCTGGACGTGCACCGCGTCCTTGAAGCCGGCCGCCTTGAGGGCCGCGAGCGCCTCGGCGGAGCGTACGCCCGACTTGCAGTGCAGCACGATCTGCCGGTCCTGCGGCAACCGGGACAGCGCCTCGCCGGAGAGGATCTCACCCTTGGGGATCAGCACCGACCCGGGGATCCGGACGACCTCGTACTCGGCCGGCTCGCGCACGTCCACGAGCAGGAGGTCCTTGCCCGCCTGCTGCCACTCGGCCAGCTCGGTGGCGGTGATCGTGGCGTCCAGCACCGCCTCGGCCGCCTCCGGCGACACCGCGCCGCAGAAGTCCTCGTAGTCCTCGAGCAGCTCCTTCTGCGTGGCGTTGGGCCCGCAGAGCACGCAGTTCGGGTCCTTGCGGACGTTGATCGTCCGGTACGTCATCTCCAGCGCGTCGTACACCGTGAGCCGCCCCACGAGCGGCTCGCCGATCCCGGTGATCAGCTTGATCGCCTCGGTGACCTGGATGGACCCGACCGACGCGCAGAGCACGCCGAGCACGCCGCCCTCGGCGCAGGACGGCACCATGCCCGGCGGCGGCGGCTCGGGGTAGAGGCAGCGGTAGCACGGACCCTGCTCGGCCCAGAACACCGAGGCCTGCCCGTCGAACCGGTAGATCGAGCCCCACACGTACGGCTTGCCGAGCAGCACCGCGGCGTCGTTAACCAGGTACCGGGTGGCGAAGTTGTCGGTGCCGTCGACGATCAGGTCGTACTGCCCGAAGATCTCGAAGACGTTGTCGCGGTCCAGCGCGGTGTTGTGGATCACGACGTTGACCAGCGAGTTGATCTCCCGGATGCTCGCCGCCGCCGACTCGGCCTTGGACCGCCCGACGTCGGAGACCCCGTGGATCACCTGGCGCTGGAGGTTGGACTCGTCGACCGTGTCGTAGTCGACGATGCCGAGCGTGCCGACCCCGGCCGCGGCGAGGTACATCAGCGCGGGCGAGCCCAGTCCCCCGGCGCCCACACAGAGCACGCGGGAGTTCTTCAGCCGCTTCTGCCCCGTCGTCGCGACGTCCGGGATGATCAGGTGGCGGGAGTAACGGCGGATCTCGTCGACGGTCAGCTCAGCAGCGGGCTCGACGAGGGGCGGCAGCGACACGGTGTCTCCTCCAACGAGTTTCGTCGCTGGCCATTGTTGCGCGCAAATGGCGTGAGCTGCCATGACCTACGCCACGGGCGGGCCGGAATAACGGACAGCCGTCGCGGTACGGCAAGGATCGGGTCACTGGCCGGAGCGGCCCGCGTACCGCCGGCCGTCCAGGTACGGCCACGGGTTGGCGGTACAGCCACGCAGGCCGAGCGTCTGGGTCTGCATGACCGGTGCCGGCCGGCCCCCACCCGGGCAGAGCTCGTGGCCGTAACCGAACTGGTGCCCGGCCTCGTGGTTGATCAGGTACTGGCGGTAGACCTCGAGCGGGATCCTGGCCCGGACGAACTCCAGAGTGGACTCCCGCCAGCGGGCGAGGTTGAGGATGACCTGCCCGAAGGTCCGGCACGAGGTGTACGGCGTGCCGTTGATCCGGATGTCCACGCCGCCGCCGGCACACAGCCGCCGCGCCGTCTCCGGGGTGGCCAGGTAGATGGTGAACTCGAAGGTGGCGTTCGCCGGTACGCGCTGCAGGCGGAACGTCCGCCCGGCGATCCAGCTCCGCGCGTCTCCGAGCGTCTCATCCACCTTCGCGGCGAATGCGGCGATATCTTCCGGTACCCCCGTCTCGATCGCGACGCGGAACCGGCGCAGGATGCCGGCCGTACCCAGGACCGGTCCCTGGGTTGTGCCGTAGACCCAGGTGCCGGGTCCCGATCGGGGGTAGTCGCCGGCCAGGGCGTACACCGGTGCCGGCGGCGCGGACGAGGCCGGCGCGGCGGACGGCGACGGGCTGGCCGGGGCGGCCGAGGTGGGTGGCGCGGCGATCGTCTGCTGGGTCCGCGCCGGCGGGTTGGCGGCGCCGATGCTCGCGCCACGCCGGATCAGGTCGACGCCGACCAGCAGCGCGGTGACGATGAGGACGGCGGCGACGATGCCACGACGGCGCTGCTGTGCACGCTGGAGTCGCTGCCGTCGCGCGAGCGTGCCGGGGGATGTCCGAGGCATCGCCCGTCAGCCTGCCACATGGCGCTCCGTCGTGGTGGTGCGCTAACCGCCTTCCGTCGTTGCCGCGCTTTTGAGTTCAGGCACCGCCGGCCCGGGGCCGGGTGCCTCGTCGAGGAGGGCGAGGGCGGCGCGGGCGACCAGGCGTGGAACCTCCATCTGCGCAACGTGACCGACGCCGTCGAGCATGAGCAGCCGGCTGTCCGGGATGAGCCGGGCCGTGTTGGGCGCGACGCGGATGTCGACGAGCCGGTCCTGCCGGCCGCCGATCACCAGCGTCGGCGCGCTGACCAGCTTGGCCACCCGCCACAGCGAGTTCGAGCCGGGCAGGTACGCGCGCAGGAAGCTGCCGACCACCCCGCGCATCGTCCGGATGTACGCGTCCGCGTAGTGCGGCACCGTGTACCGGAGCGTCGCCTCCTCCTCCGCCTCGGCCAGCCGCTGCGGCGCGATCCGGCTCGGATCGGCGAAACACGCTTCGAGCACCATCTGGGTCAGCGCCGCCGGCTCCACCTTGGCCAACCGGCGGGCCGCGAACCGGTCCGCCCGGGGCAGCGCGAGCAGCGGCAGCAGCCGGCCCTGCAGCGATCGGCGCGGATCCAGGAACGGCAGCGCCGGCGAGATCAGCGTGAGGGTACGCACGAGGTCCGGCCGCGAGCTCGCGACCAGCACCGAGATCGCCCCGCCGAGGGAGTTGCCGAACAGGTGCACGGGTCCACGGTCGGCGTACTCGATCCAGCGGATCACCCGCTGCGCGAAGGCGGCCAGGGTGTACCGCCGCGCGGGATCGCTGCGCCCGAAGCCGGGCAGGTCGATCGCCTGGCCGTCGAGCCGGCCGGAGAGCAGGTCGGCCAGGTCGGTCCAGTTCTGCGACGAGCCGCCGAGCCCGTGGACGTAGAGTGCCGGCTCGGCACCCGGTGCGGTGGCGGGTGTGTCCCGCACGTAGAGGACCTGCCCGTCGACCGGGACCGACCGCCCCGGCCACGGCGGGACCAGCTCGTGTGGCGGCGGTAACGCGTCGTCGGGGGCGAGCCGTGCACGTTTCATGGCGCCCCCGTTACGGCAGCAGGCTTTCCAGCCGCCGGTTCACCGCGGCGAGCGTCGCCCGGACGACCGACTGGCGCGGGTCGCCCGCCACCAGCGCGGAACCGGCGAGCTGCTCGACCCAACCGTTGCAGACCAGCAGGACCACGGCGACCGCGACCTGGCAGCTGCCGAACGGTACGACCGCCGCGTGCTCGACGAAGCAGCGGGCCCGGCTGGCGCCGCTGGACTCGTCCAGCAGGAGCTGGTCGATGGCGGTGGCGGTGGAGACCGCGCACAGCCGCAGCACGTAGCCGTCGACGGCCGGTCCACTCGCCTCACCGATCGTCCGGCGCTCGCCGAGACCGAGCCGGACCTCCACTCGCGCGTCCAGGCCGAACGTCGACACCTGGACGTGATCGAGGACCACCCGCAGGCCGTCGATCCGGGGCGGCAGTGGCCGGCTGACGGGCTCGCCGAAGACCGCCGGGTTCAGCGGGCCCGGGGTCGGTACCTGGGCCGCGGGGGGGTCGGCCAGGGTGAGCCCGTGGTCGTCGGCGGGCAGTCGCGGCTCGACCGCCGCCCGGCCGCGGGTGCCGGTCCCCGGGTGCCGGCGGCGCGCCTGGTACGCCGTGTCCGGCGCGGGCGCGGCTTTGGCGGTCGCCCGGTACGTCCGGGCCGCCTCGGCCGAAGCCGGTGCGGCCGGCGCGCCCAGCGCGGCCGACAGACCCATCTTCTCGCCGAGCAGCCGGGCGACGAGCCGGCTCACCTGACCGCCGTCCGCCCCGTCGGCGAGGTCCAGGCGCAGGGTGTGCACACCGCTGCCGTCCCGGTTGTGACGCAGGTGGGCGTCGCGGACCCCGGGCACCTCGCGGACCGCGGCGAGCACCGCGTCGACGTCGAAGCTCTCCCGGGTCGGCGGAGCCGGCGGGACGCCGTGCTTGAGCCGGGCGGCGATCCGCGCCAGCTCGGCGGCTTCCGCGGGCGATCCGGCCTCGTCGGTCACCGGCTCCGGCAGCGCCGGTACGTCGGGCTCGGCCGGGACCCGCTGCGGCAGGATCTCGGCCCGGTCCAGCGACGGCGCGGGCGGCTCGGGCAGCTCCGCGGTCCCCTCGCCGGGCGGCACGTCGGCCGGTACCGGCCGGGCCTGCGTGACGGTCGGATAGCCGCGCGGCGGGGTCGCCTCGCCGAACCCCACGTGGCCCGGTGGCAGCGGCGCGTTCGGCCGGGTGTTCCACGACTCGTACGGGGTCGGCTCAGCCGCCTCCAGATCCCCCTCGTACGGGTACGGCGGGGCGCTCGCCGGGTACGTCGTCGCCTGGGCCGGTACCCGGGGCGGCCCGTTCGACACGGGCGGGACCACGGGCGTCGCGCGGCCGGTCGCCGCGGTGGTCGGAACACCCGACGGTCCGGCCGGTGGCCGAGCCGGGTCCGAGGCCAGGGCCCGGGCCGCGCCGACCGCGACCGGAGTTCCCACATCCTGGTACCCCGGGTGACCGAATCCGGACGCGCCGGGCCAGGCCGCGGAGAGCGGATCGGACGTCGGTTCGAGTGCTGCGCCAGCGCTGGACCAGGCCGGTTCCTTGCGCACGCCGTTCGAGTCGGACCCGTTGTGCGGTGGTGCCAGCGAGAGCGGTGGCGGCGGTCCCCAGCCGCCGTGCCGCGTGGCATCGCCGCGATCACCCGTACCGTTGGTATTGGTCGGCACGGCGCCGTTGGGTTGCCCTGTTTCGTCCACCGTGCGCTCCTCCGTTGTCCATGGTGAGGCTACCGTGTGCAGGAGGTGCCGATAAGTTGCAATGTCGGTCCAGTTCTGTGAGGTGAGCATGACACCGGCGACGAGTGGCGCGCAGACCGCCGGTCGGCCGACGCGCATGCCCCGCTCGGCGCGCCGCAAGCAACTGCTCGCCGCCGCCCAAGACGTCTTCGTTGCGCAGGGTTACCACGCCGCGGCGATGGACGACATCGCGGAACGCGCGGGTGTCTCAAAGCCAGTGCTCTACCAGCACTTCCCCGGAAAGCTCGAGCTGTACCTCGCGTTGCTCGACACGCACTGTGACGACATCGTGGACAAGGTCCGCGGTGCGATGGAGTCGACGACAGACAACCGTGAACGCGTCGGCGGCGCGATGCAGGCGTACTTCGACTTCGTCGATCACGAAAGCGAGGCGTTCCGGCTCGTCTTCGAGTCCGATCTGCGTAACGAACCGGCCGTCCGGGAGCGGGTCGAACGGGTCGAACGCGGCTGCATCGAGGCGATCACCAAGACGATCATGGCGGACACCGGGGTCAGCCGCGCCCACGCCGAACTGCTCGCCTCGGCCCTGACCGGTGCCGCCGAGGTGGCCGCCCGGTTCTGGCTGGCCGGCGGGCGCCAGGTGCCCAAGCCGGACGCCGAGGCACTGCTGGCGATGCTCGCCTGGCGCGGGATCGGCGGCTTCCCTCTCCACGGGGAGCACTCCTGAGCGCGATAGGGTTTCCTCGCGCACCTTTATCGAGGAGGACCACGTGGAGGTCAAGATCGGCGTTCAGTTCGCGCCGCGCGAGCTGGTGCTGGACAGCGCACAGACGCCGGCCCAGGTCGCCGAGGCGGTGACCGACGCGATCGCCTCCGCCGACGGCGTGCTGACCCTGGTCGACGAGCGGGGGCGCCGGGTGATCGTGCCGGTCAGCAAGCTCGCATACGTCGAGATCGCCGAATCCGCCAGCCGCCCGGTCGGCTTCACCGCAGGCTAACCAGGGCTAGCCGAGGGCTAGCCGTGGGCTAGCCGACCCGGCCTCCCGCACAGTCAGTTGTTCAGCCCCACCGCGGTCATTCGGGCGGTATGGGCGCCGGTGAGTCGTTTGAGCAGAGCCTGGACGGCGGCCTGGTCGCCGGCGCCCTCGATGATCAGCGTGGCGAGCGCCACCCGCTCCGCGGCCACCCGCTGGGCCTGCGAGAGACCCTCGCCGACGAGCCGCCGGGCCCACATCGACAGCCGGTTCGCGAGCTTCGGATCGCTCGCGATGGCCTTGCGGATCTCGGCCGCGGCGAACTCGTCGTACTGGGTGTCGTGCAACACGTCCAGCACCAGTTCCCGGTCGGGTGCGGAGAGCAGTACGGCCACCTCGCGGAAGAAGTCGTCCGCGATCCCGTCGCCCACGTACGCCTTCGTCAGCGCCTCCAGGTAGTCCCGGGGCTCGGTCTGGTCGTGGTACGCGTCCAGCGGCTCCACGAACGGCTGCATCGCCACGTCCGGGTCGACGCCCAGCTCGCGGAGCCGGGCCACGAGCCGCCGGTAGTTGGCGATCTCGACACCGGCCATCTCGGAGAGCACCGCCCGGCGGGCCAGGTCGGGAGCGAGCCGGGCATCGGCCGCCATCCGGTCGAAGGCGAGCAGCTCGCCGTAGGCGAGCATGCCGAGCAGGTCGAGGACAGCCTCTCGGGGTGTGGGTTGCGGCACGCCCGCAGGGTACCGCCCGCGGCCGGCCCGGACGGGCACCGTGGTTAACTGGGCTGGCAGCGCGTATCATGGTCGTGTTGTCGCGGGCGCAGACCGTAACTGCGCCCGTCGCGCGTGCGGCCCGCGGTCGTCTCCAACCGCGTGTGGCCCGCGCCACAATCAGACGGCGCCCTTGGGACAGATGGGGCGCACCCACGAAAGGGCACCGAACAAACTCCATGAACCCCGGTTACGAACCAGAACTCACGCTCGACCACAAACCCCCGATCCGCCCCGACAGTCCCACGTTCGCCGAGCTCGGCGCCCGGGCGGAGACCGTCGCCGCGCTCGCCGCGGCGGGCATCACGAACGCCTTCGCGATCCAGGAGTACGCCGTACCCATCGCGCTGCGCGGCTCGGACCTGATCGGCCAGGCCCCGACGGGTACCGGCAAGACCCTCGTCTTCGGCATCCCACTGGTCGACCACGTCCTCTCCCCGGACGAGGGCGCGGACGGCACACCGCAGGCGCTCGTCGTCGTACCCACCCGTGAGCTGGGCCTCCAGGTGGCCAAGGACATCGCCGTCGCCGGCCGTACCCGGGGCATCCGGGTCGTGCCGATCTACGGCGGGGTCGCGTACGAGCCACAGGTCGACGCGCTGCGCACCGGCGTCGAGATCCTGGTCGGCACCCCCGGCCGGCTGCTGGACCTGGCCAAGGGCAAGCAACTGCGGCTCAACCGGATCCGGGCGCTCGTGCTGGACGAGGCCGACCGCATGCTCGACCTCGGCTTCCTCGACGACGTCGAGAAGATCCTCAAGATGCTGCCGGACGACCGGCAGACCATGCTGTTCTCCGCGACGATGCCGGACCCGATCGTCACGCTGGCCCGCCGCTTCCTGCGCCAGCCGGTCGCCGTGCGCGCCCACCACGACGACACCACCGGGCCGTCCCCGCTGACCAAGCAGGTCGTCTACCGGACCCACTCGCTCAACAAGAGCGAGGTCGTGGCCCGGATCCTGCAGGCCGAGGGCCGTGGCCTCACGATGATCTTCACGCGCACCAAGCGGAACGCCGACCGGCTCTGCGAGGATCTCGACTTCCGCGGCTTCGCGGTCGCGGCGGTCCACGGCGACCTGGGCCAGGGCGCCCGGGAACGGGCGCTGCGCGCGTTCCGGTCCGGCAAGGTCGACGTGCTCGTCGCCACCGACGTCGCCGCCCGCGGTCTCGACGTCATCGGCGTGACCCACGTGATCAACTACGACTGCCCCGAGGACACCGACACCTACGTGCACCGGATCGGCCGGACCGGCCGGGCCGGCGCGACGGGTGTGGCGGTCACCTTCGTCGACTGGGAGGACCTGCCCCGCTGGCACCTCATCGACAAGACGCTGGGCCTGGAGATGCCGGAACCGCCGGAGACCTACCACACCTCGCCGCACATCTTCGAGGATCTGGCCATCGCGGCCGGCTCGACCGGTACGCTGCCCAGCTCCCAGCGCTCGCGGGCCGGGTTGGACGCGGAGGTGCTGGAGGACGTCGAGGGCAAGCGCGGCCGCCGTCGCGCCCCGGCCCGCCATCGCGGTGGTACGCCCAGAGCCGAACCGGTCGCCGAGAGCCCGGCGGCGGACGCCGAGAAGCGCCCTCGCCGTCGGCGCCGCCGGGCCGGTGAGGTCATGACCGCGGAGGCGGCGGTCGCCACGGTCGAGACCGTGGCGGCCGCGCCGGAGACGACCGACGCAGTCCCGCGAGCCAACCGTCGCCGGCGCCGCCGCCGGGGCGGGGGCAACGGCGGTGGCCGCGGCGCCGGCGAAGCCGCCTGAGCCACGGGCGCCGGAGCGGACGAGGGTCTACCCGGGACGGATCAGATCTGGATCAGAGCGGGCAGGAATCGGTCCCCTCGAAGACGAGTGAGACCGTGGAGCCCGGCTGGACGAGCTCACCGCCGTTCGGGTCCTGGTCGATCACCGCGCAGGCCGGTCCGTCCACAGTCGACACATAGGCGACGAGACCGGCACCCTCCACCACGGCGACCGCCTCCGCTTGCGGCAGCCCGATCACGTCGGGTACCGGGACGGGTGCCGGGGGCGGGGGCGTGGTCGGTGGCGGCGAGCTGGTGGTCGGCGCGACGGTCGGTGTCGGCGCGACGGTCGGCGGCCCGCCCGGCGCGGTTCCACCGCCACCACCTCCGCCGGGGGCCGGCCGGGTCGCCGGTGGCTGGCGGCCGGTCGCCGGCGCACCCGCGGCCGGGGTCCGGGCAGGTGACGAGGCCGGCGGGATCACCGCCGGTGGCGCGAGCGTGTCCACAGTGGATGGCGCCGGTTCCGGCTGGGTCATCCCGATCCCACTGCCGACCGGTGCGCCACCGCCCGCCGCGCTGCCATCGGCCGGGCGGGGGGACGTGCCGAGCGCGGCCACGGTGAACGCGGCGACGACGGCGCTCACCCCGAGAGCCGCGCCGGCCAGGATCCGCCCGCGGTTCGAATTCCGGGTGGGTGCCGGCGCGGTCGCCATGATGCCGGCTGCCCGGGCCGCGAGCGCCACCGCGGTCGCGGTCGGGCGCTGGTCGGGGTCCTTCGCCATCATCCTGGCGACCAGGCTGCGGATCGGCTCGGGCACGCTGCGCGGCAACGGCGTGGGCGTCTCGTCGAGGTGCCGCATCGCCACCGCGACCGGGTTGGGCCCGTCGAACGGCGGGCGCCCGCCCAGGCACTCGTACGCGGTCACGCCGAGCGCGTAGATGTCGACCGCCGCCGTGATCTCCTCCCCGGCGGCCTGCTCCGGCGCCAGGTAGCGGGCCGTGCCGAGGACCAGGCCGGCCCCGGTCGCATCGCTGCCGGCCGCGCGGGCGATCCCGAAGTCGGTGAGGATGACGCTGCCATCCACCCGTACCATCAGGTTTCCCGGTTTGACGTCGCGGTGGATGACGCCCGCGGCGTGGGCGGCGTCCAGCGCCTCCGCGGCCTCCGCGACGATCTCCGTGACGCGCACCGGCGGGATCCCCTCGCGCCGGGCCAGCACCGCCCGCAGCGACTCGCCGTTCACGAAGCGCATCACCAGGTACGCCGTACCGTCGGGATCCTTGCCGAAGTCGTAGACCGCGGCGATGCCCGGGTGGTTGAGCCGTGCCATGATGCGCGCCTCGGCCGCGAAGCGGCGGACCGTCGACTCGTCCGCGGCCAGATCGGAGCGCAGCACCTTGACCGCGACCGGCCGGTCGAGCAGCACATCGGTGGCCCGCCACACCTCGCCCACCCCGCCCGCCCCGACCGGCTCGATCAACTCGTACCGATCGCCAAGCACGCTCCCCGCCTCCACCGGCCAAATACCCCCTAAACGACCTATCGCTGTCAATCAACTGAACGGGCAGGTGACCAACGGTACGTCGTTACCCTGGAATCGTGTTCGAATCACGTCGGGTCCGACGGACGATCGAGGCGGCCGGCGGCCGCACCTGGCCGCGGAACTTCTCCGACCGGCTGACATCGCCGCTGCCCCGGGCCTGGCAGGTGGTCCGGATGATCCGGGAGCTGCCGCCGCGCCGGCAGTTGCTCGCCGACGCGCCGGCGATTCCCGTCTCCCGGACCGCCACCCTGCCCCGCGCCGCCACCGGCCAGGTCGCGGTGACCTGGGTCGGCCACGCGACCTACGTGATCCAGATCGGCGACCTCGTGGTCGTCACCGACCCGGTGTGGTCGGAGCGGATACCCGGCGTGAACCGTCGGGTGACCCCGGTCGGGTTGCCGTTCTCCGCGCTGCCCCGGGTGGATGCGGTCGTCGTCAGCCACAACCACTACGACCACCTGGATGCCCCGACCATCCGCCGGTTCCCGCGGGACACCCTGATGCTGGTACCGGCGAATCTCGGCTCCTGGTTCCGCAGCAAGGGCTACCGCCGGGTGGTCGAGCTGGACTGGTACGAGTCGTACCGGGTCGGCGGGGTCGACCTGGACTTCGTGCCGGCCCACCACTGGAGCCGCCGCTCGCTGACCGACACCTGCCGCAGCCTGTGGGGCGGCTGGGTGCTGACCGACGAGTCGGGGCAGCGGGTCTACTTCGCCGGCGACACCGGGTACGGCCACTTCTTCGCCGATATCGCCGCCGCGTACCCCGGCATCGACCTGGCCCTGATGCCGGTCGGCGCGTACGAGCCCAGCTGGTTCATGGGGCCCGTCCACCTCGACCCGGCCGAGGCGGTGCGGGCCTGCGCCGACCTCGGCGCGCCGCGCATGGCCACCATGCACTGGGGTACGTTCCTGCTCTCGGCCGAGCCGCTGCTGGCGCCGGTCCGGGGAGCCGAGGCCGCCTGGGCCGCCGCCGGCCGGCCGCGGGAGGACCTGTGGGACCTCGCCATCGGCGAGACCAGGGCGCTGTGATGCCGGAACCGCTCGACACCGCGCTCTCCGAGGTGCGCACGCTCATCCTCGACAGTGGACAGTTGCGGCGGGCGGTGGGCGCCGGCCGCCGCCGGGGTTCCGCTCCTTCGCTGGTACGGGTGGAGCTGCGCCCGGTCGACCTCAAGGCAGGCCCGCGGTTGCAGGTGGTGACGTCGGACGGGGAGCGCCCGTACACGAGGAACGTGGCCTGGGGCCGCGAGGCGGCGACCGTCGTCGACGAGCTGCTCGCCGAGCCGTTCGGCAACTGGCACGTGGAGACCGTGGACGAGACCCTGCAGCTGCGGGTGACGAAGAAGGGGGCGGCCCAGGTGCACCGGGCGCCGGCGGCCGCGCCGGACGGCGATGCCACCCACGACCGCGGACCCGAGCACCTGCTCGACCCCGGCGACCCGCTGTTCGACGTGATCGGCGGCAACGCGGCCAAGCGACGGCAGGTGGACGCGTTCCTGCGGGCCCTCGACGCGACCCTGGGCCCGGACGTGAGCGGCCCGCTGCGGGTGGTCGACCTCGGGTGCGGGAACGCGTACCTCACGTTCGCGGCGTACCGGCACCTGACCGCGCGCGGGCTCGACGTCGAGCTGAGCGGTGTCGACGTACGGGAGGACCAGCGGGCCCGCAACACCGCGCTCGCCGAGCGGTTGGGCTGGGCCGACCGGGTACGGTTCCTGGCCGGGACGATCTCCGCGGCGCCCGTCGACCGGGCCGACGTGGTCCTGGCGCTGCACGCCTGCGACACCGCGACCGACGAGGCGCTCGCCCGGGCGGTGCGCTGGCAGGCGCCGTACGTGCTCGCCGCGCCCTGCTGCCACCACGACATCGCCGCGCAGCTGAGGAGTTCCCGAAGCGGGTCCCGCACGCTGCTGACCGGGCAGCCGATCCTGCGGGAGCGCTTCGCGGACGTGCTCACCGACGCGCTGCGGGCCGCGCTGCTGCGGTTGTCCGGCTACCGCGTCGAGGTCGTCGAGTTCGTCGACTCCGCGCACACGCCACGGAACCTGCTGCTGCGGGCCCGGCGCACGGGCGCGCCACCCACCGAGGCACAGCGCGCCGAGTACGCCGAGCTGACCGCGCAGTGGGGCGTCACCCCGGCGCTGGCGCGCCACCTCGACTACGGCACGACGAGCGTGAACTCGGCGGTGTAGACCACCCCGTTGACCTGGAAGTCGAAGAACATCCGGTAGCGGCCGGGGCTCGGCGCCGCCTGCCAGAACTTGACCGCGCCCTGGAGGAGTTGGTCCTCCGGGTGTACGTGGACGTAGCCCAGGTCGCCATCGCGCACGATCACCAGATGACCGAAGGCGCTGAGGTAGCGCTCGAGGTTCAGCACGGGCTGCCCGTTGCTGAAGACCCGGAACAGCAGCGGGTGGGTGGCGCCGACCTGCGGAGTGCCCTCGTACGTCACCGTGAAGCCGGCCGTGGTGGCCTCCCGGACCGGCAGCGGCAGCGGGCGCGGCTGGTAGGCGCCGGGCACGGTCAGGTCCGTGCCGAGCGTGTACGCCGTCTGCGCGCCGTTGGCTGCGACGACCGCGAAGTCGGCGAACGCCCGGTAGATCCCGGGCACCGGCAGCGGCAGGTCGACGCTCCACGTACCGTCCGACGCCATCGTCGGGTGCACGTGCCGGTAGCCGCTGAGGTCCCGGCGGACGACGATGAGATGCATCTGCTTGTCGTGCACGGTGGCGAACTTCGTCACCGGCCTGCGGTCCGGTCCGTCGATCCGGAAGCTGAACGGGCTGCCCGGCCCGGACAGGGGCACCAGGGTGTGGCCGCCGGCCGCGAGCGCGAGGCCGCTCACCTGGTCCGAGACGGTCGGTGTGTTGGGGCCGGAGATGCCGCCGTGGTCGTGCCCGTCGTTGTGGCCCGCGGCGGCGGGGCCCCGGCTCGCGGTACCGCTCGGCGCCGCGGTCCGGTCCGGCCCGACCGCACGGCCCAGGCCGAAGCCGGCGACGAGCGCAAGCACGAGCCCGCCCACGAAGGCCACCATCCGCATGTTCGTCCGATCGGGGGCCGGCGGCTTCGCGGCCGCCGGCCGGGCGCGCTTGGCGCTGTCGGCCGGCGCCGGGTTGGCCATCGGTTAGCTCTCCATGCCAGCCAGCACGTAGCCGGCCTCGTCGATCGCGGTACGGACCTCGTCGAGGGGCAGCGGCGCGTCGCTGGTGACCGTGACGACCCCGGTCGGCAGGTCCACCTGGACGTCCCGGACGCCCGGTAGCTGGGTCAGCTCACCGGAGACGGCCTGGACACAGTGGCCGCAGGTCATGCCGGTCACGGTGTACGCGGTCTGGACGGACATTCGCCGATCCTTTCTGGGTGTTCATGAGCGCACGAGGCGCGCGATCGCGTCGGATGCCTCTTTGACCTTGGCGCTGGGGTCGCCGGCCCGGGCGGCGTCGACGACGCAGTGGGCCAGGTGGCCCTCCAGCAGGCCGACGGCGACCGCCTGTAGGGCCCGGGTGGCGGCCGAGATCTGGGTCAGGATGTCGATGCAGTAGGCGTCGTCCTCGACCATCCGGTGCACGCCGCGAACCTGGCCCTCGATCCGCCGCAGGCGGCCCAGCAGGGCCTGCTTGTCCGCGCCGTACCAGTAATGCCCGGCCCCGGTCTCGTCGGTGCCCATGCGTGCCAGCTTACCCCCCTAGGGTATAAGTCGCCTATCCCCGAGCCCCGGCTGACCGGCGGCTAACCGGCGGCTAACCGGCCACGCCGAGGACCAGCGGGAGGACGGCCGGAGCACCGGCGAGACGCAACTCGCGGGCGACCAGCGTCATGGTCCAGCCCGAGTCGATCTGGTCGTCGACGAGCAGGACCGGGCCGGCGCCGAGCCGCGCCGCGAGGTCCTCGGGCACCGCGAACCGGCCGTACAGCGAGCGCACCTGCTGGGCGCTGTTCGCCCGGGAGACCGGGCCGGTCCCCCGGGCGACCACCGAACCGAGCAGCGGCAGCCGGCCGACCGCCGCGATGCGCTCGCCCAGCGACCCGACCAGCAGCGGGCGGCGCAGCGACGGGATCGTCACGATGCCGACCGGCCGGGCCGGCCAGGAATCACCGCCACCAGCCCAGGCCTTGAGCACCTCGACGACGGCGGTGAACACGTCATCCGGTACCGGCCCGTCGGGGACGTCCGGCGCCAGCAGCGCACGGAGCCGGGCGCCCCAGCCGAGGTCCGACAGCCGGCCGAGTGCCCGGCCCGGCTCGGCCTGCTCCCCCGGCGGGATCCGCCCGGACGGGATCCCGGCGTCGGCCAGGCCGGCCGGCCACTGCCGGCGCGGCGCGACCGGGACGCCGGGCCGGCCGAGGAAGACCTGGGCCGCGGCCAGCGCGTCCGGCGAGACCGCCGCGGCCAGCCGCGGGCCGGCGCACCGGTCGCACCGTCCACAGGGGACAGCACCGGGATCGTCCAGGCACCGGCGGAGGAACTCCATGCGGCAGCCCTGGGCCGATGCGTACTCCCGCATCGCCCGCTGCTCGGCGGAGCGGGCCCGGGCGATCCGCCGGTGCCGCGCGGCATCGTACGTCCACGGCTCCCCGGTCGTCAGCCAGCCGCCGCGGACCCGGCGGACCGCGCCGTCCACGTCGAGCACCTTGAGCATCATCTCCAGCCGGACCCGGCGCAGCTCGACCTTGGCCTCGAGCGCTTGTGTCGACAGTGGACGGTCGGCGGCGGCGAGCGCGTCGAGGACGGCCGTCACCTGGTCCTCCGGCGGGAACGCCAGCGACGCGAAGTACCGCCAGATCGCGGCGTCCTCCTCGCCCGGCAGCAGCACCACGTCGGCGGTCTCCACGGCCCGCCCGGCCCGGCCGACCTGCTGGTAGTACGCGATCGGCGACGGTGGTGCGCCCAGATGCACCACGAAGCCCAGATCCGGCTTGTCGAAGCCCATCCCCAGTGCCGACGTGGCGACGACAGCTTTGAGCTTGTTGTCCAGCAACTGCTGTTCGGCGAGCTGACGGTCGGCGTCCTCGGCCTGCCCCGAGTACGCCGCGACCGCGAACCCGCGCGAGCGCAGGAACTCCGCCGTCTCGGTCGCTCCGGCGACGGTCAGCGTGTAGACGATGCCCGAGCCGGGCAGCCGGTCGAGGTGGTCGGCCAGCCAGCCCAACCGGTGGGCCGGCGTCGGCAGCTCGAAGACGGCCAGCCGGAGCGACTCGCGGTCCAGCGAGCCGCGCAGGACCAGCGGGTCCGCGCCGAGCTGCTCGGCGACGTCGTCGGTGACCCGCGCATTGGCGGTCGCCGTGGTGGCCAGCACCGGGGTGTCCGGCGGCAGCTCGGCGAGCAGGGTGCGCAGCCGCCGGTAGTCCGGCCGGAAGTCGTGTCCCCAGTCGGAGATGCAGTGCGCCTCGTCGACCACGAGCAGGCCGGTGGTACCGGCGAGCTTCGGTAGCACGGAGTCGCGGAAGTCCGGGTTGTTCAGCCGCTCCGGGCTGATCAGCAGCACGTCCACCGCACCGTCGTGCACCTCCGCGGTGATCCCGTCCCAGTCCGCGAGGTTCGCCGAGTTGATCGTCCGGGCGTGGATGCCGGCCCGCGCGGCCGCCTCGACCTGGTTGCGCATCAGCGCGAGCAGCGGAGAGACGATGACCGTCGCACCGGCATGCCGGTGGCGGCGCAGCAATGCGGTCGCGACGAAGTAGACCGCCGACTTCCCCCAACCCGTGCGCTGCACGCACAGCACCCGGCGGCCGTCCTCGACCAGCGCCGAGATCGCCCGCCACTGGTCCTCGCGCAGCACCGCACCCTCGCCGGCCAACCGCCGGAGCACGTCCTCCGCGTCGTCGCGCATCGCCACCCCGCGTTTGTACCAGCCCGGTCTGACAGCCCGGCCGCGCCCGGCCTCCCGGCACCCGGCCTCCCGGCCCCCGAATCAGCCCAGCACCGAGCCGCCGTTGACGTTGATCACCTGCCCGGTCACGTACCCGCCACCGGGCCCGACCAGCCACCGGACCGCGGCCGCGATGTCGTCGGGTTCGCCGGCCCGGCCGACCAGCGTCTCGGCCACCCGCCGCTCGTGACCGGCGGGCGTCATCCGGCCGCCGAAGAACTCGGTGTTGGCGATGTACCCGGGCGACACCACGTTGACCGTGATGCCGTCCGGCCCCAGCTCGCGCGCCAGGTCGTACGCCCACCCGTGCAGCCCGGCCTTGGCCGCCGAGTACGGGCCGGCACCGCCCCGCTGCGCGGCGATCGAGCTGAGCAGCAGCACCCGGCCGCCCGGGCGGGCCAGCCTGGGCTGCAGCGCGGTCGTGAGGAGCACGGCGCTCAGCAGGTTCGCGTCGAGATTGCGCCGCCAGAAGTCGGCGACTCCGTCGAGGCCGTCCCCGGACTGGGCCAGGTACCCGCCGGCGTTGTTCACCAGCACGTCCACGGTCCGCCCGTCCAGCTGCGCGGCCACGCCGTCGACCGATGCCGGCACGGTCAGGTCCGCCACCACCGGCGTCACCGCGCCGGGTCGCCCGGCCAGCGCCGAGATCTTTGCCGCGGCCTTGTCCAGCACGTCACCTCGCCGGCCGACGATCGCCATGTCGTACCCGTCCCGAGCCAGCACCCGCGCGACGGCCGCACCGATTCCCGTACCTCCACCACTGATCACCGCGAAGCTCATGGGCTTGAGTCTCCCGCAACGGGAGACTCCACACTGGGTGGCATGGACTCGATCGGCGCGCTGTCCCGGCGTACCGGCATCCCGATCAAGACGATCCGCTACTACTCGGACATCGGGCTGGTGCCGGAGAGCCGGCGGACCCGCTCCGGATACCGGCACTACGACGGCTCCGCCCGGATGCGCCTGGAGCTGGTACGGGCCCTGCGCGAGCTGGGTTTCGACCTGGAGACGATCCGGGCGGTCCTGGACCGGAGCCGGGACCTCACCGACGTGGCGGCCGCCCAGATCGACGCCATCGACACCCAGATCCGCCTGCTCCGGTTGCGCCGCGCGGTCCTGCGCCGGCTGGCCGGCACGACCCCCACCGACCGGGAGGTAGAGCGCATGCACCGGCTCGCCCACGCGTCCGCCGAGGAACGGCGGCGCATCATGAACGACTTCCTCGACCACATCTTCGCCGGCCTCGACGTGGACCCCGGCTTCGAGGCGCGGTTTCGCACCGCCATGCCGGAGCTGCCCGACGACCCGACCGACGAGCAGGTCGACGCCTGGGTGGAGCTGGCGGAGCTGGTCGGTGACGAGGACTTCCGCGCGCGGATCCGGGGGATGAGCGAAGCGGCCTGGGGCGGCGAGCCGGACAGCCGGCCCGCCCCACCGTCGCCGGAGGAGAACGCGCGCCTGGTGGCGTTCGTCGAGGACCGCGTGCAGCCGGCGCTGGCGGCCGGGGTGGACCCGGCCAGTCCCGAGGCAGCGGCCCTCGTCGACGCGCTGCTCGGCGACCGCGACCGGGCCGCGGTGGCGGCCCGGTGGGAGACCGGCACGGACGCCCGGGCCGAGCGCTACTGGCAGCTGATCGGCACGATCAACGGCTGGCCGCCGATCCCGGCCCGGGTACCGGCGTTCGAGTGGCTGATCGCCGCGGTGCGCGCCTCCCTGGGCCGGTGATCAGCCGCGCTTGCCCTTGCCGCCGCCGCTGGGGCCGCCTCCGCCGCCGGGCCCGCTGTTGTCCTCGTCGTCATCGTCGTCGTCACCGCGCTCGGTCTGGGCCTGCGGCGCCACCAGCTCGGGTACGCATGCGCCGTCGTTGACCCGGAACGTCGTCGGCATCGGGTTGCTGCCACCGCGGTAGCTGCCGTCGAGCCCCATGGTGACGGCGCGACCGGCGGGCAGAGCCTGGCCGGTGAGGGTCACCGCGCGGCCGGCCTGCCGCCACTGGCCGCCGCCGCTCATCCGGACCACCTGCTGGTCCGCCGGGAAGGAGAAGTCGAGCCGCCATTCGGCCAGCGGCACGGTACCGGCGTTGGTCACGGTGACGGCCGCGGTGAACCTGCTCCGCCGGTCGTCGTTGAGCTCGTACCGCACCCGGCACGGCACCTGGCGCGGGCCGAACGCCGATCCCAGCACGGTCGGCTCGGCGCCGAACGCGGCGACACCGCCCTTGTCGGGCGCCACCCAGGAGCCACCGAGGACGACAGCGAGGAGGATGCCGACCGCGGCCAAAGCGGCTGCCAGCCGGCGCCGGGAGGGCAGCAACCGGCCCAGAGTCCGCGACATGGCCGCGGTCGGGGTCAGCGGCACATCGGTCGGCACGGCGGCGCGTCCGGCCCACGGCTGGTCCGCGGGCACCGGGGCGCCGAGCTCGCGGGCGACCTCAGCGCTGGTCGGTCGATCCTCGGGGCGCTTGGCCAGGCACCGCCGGCACAGGTCCGCGACGGCTTCCGGCAGCCCGGGTACGGGCGGCAGCGGCGCGGGGTCGACGTACCGGTGCGCGGCGAGCATCTCGGTGGTCGTGGTGAGCTGCCACGGCAGGTGCCCGGTCAGCGTCTTGTAGAGCAACAGGCCGAGGGCGTAGACGTCGCCGGCCGGCTGGACCGGGCCGCCGTCGAGCCGCTCCGGCGCGAGGTACGCCGGCGTACCGAGGAGCAGCCCGCCGGGGCTCAGGTCGGCCTCGCCGATCGCGGCGGAGATGCCGAAGTCGACAAGCTTCGCGCCGCTGCGGGTGAGCATCACGTTGCCCGGCGTCACGTCCCGGTGCACGATCCCGCATGCGTGCGCCGCGGCCACCGCTCCGGCGACCTCCGCGCACACCTGGACCGCGGTGGGCCAGGGCAGTGGCTCGTCGCGTACCACGTCGGCGAGCGGCCGGCCGTCCACGATCTCCATCACGACGTACGGCACGACCGGCCCGTCGGGCAGCTGTTCCTCGCCGTAGTCGTGCACGTCCACGATGTGCGGATGGCAGGTCCGGGCCGCGGCGCGGGCCTCGGTCCGGATCCGGTCGAGCAGGCCTTCGTCCGCGGCGAGCCGGGGCGCGAGCATCTTGACGGCGACCTCACGACCGAGGACCTCGTCATGCGCGCGCCACACCACCGACATACCGCCGCGCCCGAGCGTCTCGGTCAGCCGGTACCGCCCGGCCAGCAGCTGACCCTGCTCCATGCCGTACGACTGCCCAGGTCTGGGCCGGTTTACACCTCAGCCGGTGAACCCCTTGAAGATGTCGGCGAACTGGTACGTCGACGGGGATATCGAGCTGCAGGAGGGCGAGACGCCGCCGCCCGGGAAGCCGCCGTTGTCCCGGCCGACCGACCAGAACGCGAGCAGCCCGACGTGGTACTGGTTCGCGGCTGGCACTCCTCCGGCCAGATCTGCGCCATCGGCGGTCACCGGGGTGCCGCCGTTACGGCGTACCGTGCAGCTCGTCGCCCCGGCCGCGGCGTTCCACTGTAGAGAGACGCTGCCGCTGGTCGTGCCGCGCCGGCCGCACCGCTCACCAGCCCACGCCCGGCCCGTCGTCGAGTTCGCGGCCCTCGCGGCGGATCTTCTCAGCGTGCTCGAGCAGGACCTGGCCGAACACGCCGTTGACGTGCCCGCAGTCGCGGCACTGGAGGTTCTCGTCGAGCCGGCGGCTGCCGCACCGGTCGCAGGGACCCACGTCGGCCGGGTCGTAGTAGCGGTACAACGCCTCGGCCAGCGCCCGGCCCACGTGCTCGGTCAGCGCGAAGCGCTCGGTACGCGTACCTACCCGCACTTCTACGGCGACCGCCTCCTCGCTGCCGGGCGCCGGATCGAACGGCGTCACACGGTCGAGGAACTCACGCATCGCGATCAGCGGGTTGTGCTGGTGGGCCAGGGCCATGCCGACACCATACGATCGCCCGGTGAGTGTTGTCGCGGTACAGCGCGTCCGGCCCCCCGAGGACGGCGACGAGAAACAGACCCTCTCGATTCTCCTCGACTTCCTCCGGGCGACGGCCGTCAACAAGGTCGCCGGCCTGACTGACGAGCAGGCGAACATGCGGTCGGTACGCACGTCCGAGCTGACCGCAGCCGGCCTCGTCAAGCACCTGGCCGGTGTCGAGCGGTTCTGGTTCAGCATCGACTTCGCCGGTCATGACATTTCCTGGCCGTGGACGGACGAGGACCCGCACGGGTCGTTCCATCTCGACGAGGGTGAGACGTTGGCCGATGTCGTCGCCGCCTACCAGGAGGAGTGCGCGCGGTCGCGGGAGGTGACCGCCCAGGCCGACCTCGACGACCGGGCCAAGTCCGACGGGATGAACTTCACGCTCCGGTACGCGCTGGCGCACATGATCGAGGAGACCGCCCGGCACTGTGGCCACCTGGACCTGATCCGCGAGGCGATCGACGGCCAGCGCGGCGAATAACCGCTCAACCCACCACCGAGGTGAGGCTGGCCGCCAAGCCCGGGCGGTGGCTTGGCGGCCATGTCGTGGTAAGCCGTGTCAGGCGGCGACCTGCCTCTCCTCGGGCGTGGCGACCTCTGCGGTCGCGGCCCGCATCATCGTGCCGGCGGCCCAGGTGTACGCGCGTTCCCACGCTCCCGCGAGCTCGGGCGTCCACGCGTCGCCGGCGTACGTCTCCAGCGTGGCGAGGAGGGTCTGCCCGACGGCGGCGTAGTGCTCCATCTGAGCGCCGTACCGGACGTGGTTCTGCCCCATCACGGTGAGCGCCGGGATCAGCGCCTCTGGCTGGTCGTAGTGCGTGACGAGCGCGATGACCGCCTTCAGCAGCTTCTCCCGTTGCAGATCCATGACTGCGGGGAACATCGGGCGTACCTGGGGGTACTCGGCGAACAGCCGGTCGTAGAAGTCCGCGATCAGCTGGTCGGCGACGGGAGCGACGAGTCCGAGGCTCTCCCTGAGCATCCGGGCGTCTTCACTCCTGGTGTCCGTACCCATCGTTACCTCCCCAACGCCAACGGAAGACATTGACGAAAAACGAGCGGTCCCGGTCTATATAGACCCGGATCGCGCTCGTCACTCTGAGGATAGGGTCCGATACCCCCTGCAACAAGCCCCTGCAAGCGGCCTGTCCAACTTGGCACGATGATCTGCAATTTGCGGAACGGAAGCCTCAGCGCCGGCCGCGCTTCAACTCGTAGAAACTAGTAGTACGGGCCAGCGAGACCACCGTGTCCCAGAGTTCCACAGCCGCCCCGTCCTCCGGCAACGACGCCAGGATCGGCCCGTGTACGCCACGTGACGCGCCCTCGACGAGCAGCACCGGGGAGCCGATGTCCGGCCCGGCCGAACCGAACGCATCGTCGTGCGACGCCCGGACGGCGCCGTCCCAGGAAGGATCGTCCAGTGGCGCCGGATCCACCTC